>Ga0307513_10000461_pt1 | contig 58545 bp, 67 predicted proteins | sample 15_EM_MG_FD_202174 | JGI IMG/M metagenome (GOLD analysis project Ga0307513, IMG submission 202174) | Populus trichocarpa ectomycorrhiza microbial communities from riparian zone in the Pacific Northwest, United States - 15_EM | ecosystem: Host-associated > Plants > Roots > Unclassified | place...
CCATACCCCCAAAACCATACCCCCAACACCATGCGCTCAAAACCATACGCCCAAAAGTCATACGCCCAAAGCCAAACCTTATGCCCAATGCCATACACCCAAAACCATACACCCAAAACCATATGCCCAAAACCATACGCCAAAGAGAGTCACCTAAAACCATAGCTTTTTATACACCATAGTAAGCGCCCAGTTTAACCAACTATCTGCACGTTTAGGGTAAGTGATTGCCTGAACCTCAGATCTGATTTAAATAGTAGCTAGTATTTGGGTGGATGGCTTGCAAGGCATGTGAGACGTGACGCCTAAACCAATAGTCTTAGAATGAAAAGCCTAAAGCTGAATGCCCAAAGCCCTAAGCCCAAAGCCATACACCCTGAATGAGATCACGAAATGATAAGCCGGAGACTATATCCTCAGGAAGATAGGAATTGTGCATGTATAACTATACAACTATACACTTAGAGTTATGTACCCGGAATCATATGCTCAGAAGTACTTAGAAACATACCTAGATTATACGCATACAATCATATACTGGGAGCGATTTCCAAACACTATATATCTCAAACTAGAAGCCCAAATTATCATGATAATGTGAGCACTATATTCAAATCCTATCTTTTGAGATAGTTGCCAGATTGCTATATGGAATATCCAAATAGTGGAGTCATCATACTAGACATACAAAATAATTAGGGGGTGTTTGGCCAGCCAATTCTGATCTCAAATTGTGATTTCAAATCAGAATTGAGAGGCCAAACACCCCTTAGATTTCAACCTGCCATTTGTTTAGTCACAGAATATCACTTGTAGGAATAAGTGGGGCCCTGCACAGAGGCAAGAGTCGGGGACGAGAAGTGGGGGGCCGTCTAGGCAATCAGCGGGGAAAGTAAAATACCCGCCCCGCCCCATAGCCCAGCCAGGGCCCCGTGTCATACCGGGCGGGAAGGAACGGCAAAGAGTTGACCCGGGCCGGAGGAACGACAGGGTCACAAAGTGAAAACCTGCCCCGCCCCGCCCTGTAACGAACACTAAGGAGTATGGGCCGAGTATATTACCAAACACCCAGAAGCAGCAAAATTCTGTCAAAAGTCTTTTTCTTTCTATGCCGCAATAGATGAAATTTGCTCTGGTCATAGAGCAACTGGCCTGTATGCATCAACAGCTGCAGAGGCTATGGTAGAAGGAGTGGAGCAGGAGATGGAATCTGATGATTCGGGTAGTAGGGAGACTCCGACTTCGGTGGATTTCGTGGTTAGGAGAGAAGGAAAGGATGAGAGCACTGGAATGGAGGCAATAGTGATGCCCGACTCGGAGGGGCATATACAGGGGAAAGGCAAAGGAAAGCGCATCGCAGAGGAGAAACTTGGAAATTCTTCAATCATTCGACCAAAGCGGGAAAGGAAGAGAGCAGGTATTGTGATTGCCAATGCACGTGAGAAGCTTGATGCTACTGCGAGCTCGGCTCAAATAAGCAAGCAGGAGGAGGCATTTTGAGACCTGCAAGTACGATATGGGGATATTTTGAGTATAGAGGAGTTGATTGATGCTATGGGTGTGATGGAGAGTGAGATAAAGGCACGGCTCTACTTAGTAGCATCAGATGGGCTGCAGGGAGGGTGGCTCCGTCAAGAGATTCAAAAATTGCGGAATTTGGCCAATAGTAGTATATAACTATTAACGCCTCTTACGGGCCAACACATAATTACAGTAATCTTTCCACATATCATCTGCAATCTCATCCCATAGTTTTCTCATATCCACCAAACCAGTATCCTGCAAGCATCTTCTATCAGCACTACCCTCCACATGGCTGGCACTCAGAGAATCCCTACTTGCTCCCTGTATCTCCTGTCTTTTCTCATCTTCCAGCATTTGCTCCAGCCACTATCTGTACTCGGTTCCATCTGTTTCCTCTTGCAGAAAACTGTGTAAAGCAGTAAGAACAAGAACTACCTTAACCTGCACAGAAAAGTCATATTCCATCTTTGTTTGGAAAATAGTAAACCACTTCTTGAGTATACCAAAGATCTACTCTATCACATTCCATGCTTGAGCATGGTGATGGTTAAAAAGCTCCTCCTGGGTTTGTGGATGTTGGAAAGCAAGTGCCTGCTCCCGTAAATGGTAGCGTACCCCTCTATATTGTGTTAGATACCCAGCTGAGCATGAGTATCCAGCATCAAGCAAGTAGTATTTTCCAGAAGGAACAAAAAACCCCTTAAACTCAGCATCAGCTAGAACTCGACTGTCGTGAGTGGACCCCTCCCAACCAGGCAAAACATATGTGAAGTTGAAGTCAAACCGACATGACGCAAATATATTGTGCGATATGCTTCCTTTTCGGTTTCAAAACTGGGATACCTCTGCAGTTGGAACCTTTGCTAAAATGTGGGTACAATCACCAGCTCCAAGGCAGTCCTTAAAGTATGGGCAAAACTTGGAGTTGAGACGAATCTCAGCTAGAATGCTGAGAGATGGTAGCTTAACGGTCTCGGAATGGAAATGGATCAACCCATCAATGGTACGGCAGAAATACCAGCCAGAGTTAGAATTAGTAGGTTGCTTGAAGAATATAATAATGAATGAAGGAATTTACCGCTAGACCGTACATAGACTCCGCTGAAAGCGCTCCCCTGCCTGCCAAAAGGATTGCCCTCCTCGCACAATCCATAAAAATATTGCCACCTGCTCATCAACAGCAATATATTGACTGTTCTCAAGAGTCCCAACATTAACTAGAAAGCGGCGTAGGGCCAAAAAAGAACTTTGAGAAATTCCCAGTCCTTCTACCATCCGCTTCTCTCTTCCTTTCAGTAACTCAGCTATATACATGCATCCTGACATTGCTGAAGTTTTATAGAGCTTCCTTCCCACATGAAGCTGACAGTAGGTTCCAACAGCATATCCCACGGCACAGAGAAGTTCAGGAGAAAAATCAACCATCTTGTATAAAGTTCAGCTAACAAATATCTGTGGTACAAGTACAAGCTAGAGCAGATATCATACTCAATAAAAGAGCGGGTTGTGGAAGGCCTACAGTACCGTGGCGACTGTATCATACTTGTGGGAGGTGTGACAGCGGATGTGGTTGTGATGTCACTCTAGCCGTTGCATGCGACAGGTTTTCACCAACTGATCAGACCAGAATGTCCAACCTGGTGATTTTAGGCCCCATTCTGTTAGCTTGAACCTTCCAGTTTGCACCAGGAGAACAGCACCACTCGGTTGATTCTTGCATAATTACTCAACCTTCTATTTTGTCCTCGTTCCTGGTGGCGGCAAAACGCACCCTTAATACTTCGCAAAACTTCAAGTTAAAAGTGACGGAGTTTGCAAGTAGTGGAAATAGAAGTTGATAACTGATTGATAATATAATAAATAATATAGGGAATAAGAATTATTTAATAGACTTTATTGATTCTCATAAGCAGAAACATTGTTTACATCTATCATGCAAGAGTTAACAGCAAAAGTCTTTCTATGTAAAACTAGTCAGTTATCTCTACTTAGCCATATGCGCACTAGCAGGTGTTTGTGTCTATATACTCTTGATTGTACAGTGGATTTGGTGGATTTAGTGGATTTTGATTTTTTTGATTTTTACTATTGGCATTTAAATGGTTTGAAGTAAGAGCTACTTGAATAGATAAGGCAGTAGTTTTTAACACTGTTATAAACTAGAAATTCATGTTTCCTGAGCTACCTCTATCAATATCTCTAGAAAATCCAATGAAATCTAATAGTAGAAGAACACGCCTTCAACCATTACCCATAGTCATATTCTGAGTATCTCATAGGTTCAAGATCTGATTTGCATATGTCTATCATACTACTAACTCATTCTATCCTTAGACTTTCACAGGCTTTAATAGCTTAAAGTTGTATAATATTATTATAATATTATATATGTATATATTTGTAGGGTTGTCCATTAAAGGAGAAACGCAATGAAAAGCGAAAATTAGCTAACAGCAACCATTAATATTAAATAAATGCACCATTATTCTTTCCTAATACCCTACATCTTCTAGTATGTCTTTTTTTCTTCTCAAGTATATCTCCTGGTTATCTTGCTTTATTTTAGAGCTCTTTGACGCATGCCGGTATTCACACACAAACCCCATTCCGGGGACCTGAACATTGCGGCTTCATAATCTGTGATTAGTAATAGTGGAGGTTGTGTGTATCAATTCACCCAACTACCTGTACTAAGACACCATCTCAGGATCACATCCACTCACTCACTCCACGCTCCGACCCCCCTTAGCCCCTGCCACCCACTGCCTCACAGATCCCGAATCCACCAAACTTTACTGTAATATGGGCTGCTTGCTATCCGCAGATATCCGGCATTTAAATTACGCAACCCACAATCTGGTTATTAAATCAGTCTTAAGAATAGCAACTTCGGTTGCTTTTTTTTTTGAGAACGAGCAAGATTTTTCAAGTGGCAGCCCTCCTTCACCCAAATACTTTAAGAACGACCAATAGAGGCTTTAAACCATGTACCGGTATGCCACAAATGTACAATACCCTCCACATCCCCGTCCCCAAGATAACTGACCCAAAGCACAACATGCGAGCCCAGTGTACCTGTAATGTCGAAGAGTTTTCTTTCTTTCTTCTTTCTTTTTTTAAAAAATAAAAAATAATAAAAAAGAGAACTGCTATCACACACTAACTTTACCTAGATTCAAGTAAATTGCCCCAAATTTTAGTATGCAACAGCAGCCCCCTTCAGAAGCGCTTCTAAATTTCGCATACCAGTACAGCACGAGTGGCCCGCGTAAAGTATTGGGGTTTTCGTGAGATTTTACACTGGAATGAAACAGTGGTGGTATCACAGTCAACCCTCCTAGAAAGCGTACCAATTGTTATCAGATATTGCTTAAGCCTATAGGATCTGAATTTGAAGCTCCCGGAATTACCTAACTTGGTCCCCATTCTCCAAGTAAAGTAATTACACTCCTATAACCAGACGTCCCAGTACTTTGCCTCTGGCCCAAGTAGGTGCAACCGCGAAGCCAACTCAAATTCACAGAGTCTCACTCGCCAAAACCACCCAATTCTCAAAGTGTTACACTATACATCGGAAGGTCCTCTGCTTAACCACTCCTTTGATTCATGTACTTGGTTGATGCTTGTGTTGCGCTGTGTTGCTCACTGATGTTCTAGGAATGCATACACCAGGGTCGCGTATGCATTCCTACCATCCAATGATTTCCCTATGTTCGCTTCTCCACATTGTTCCTAGTTTTCTCCTCTCTTTCTCTCTTTCCTCTTCTGAATACAATCACCGCTTCTTCGGAAATAATTCGCAACGTAAAGATCTAGCGCTTCAAGGCAAAGGGGGGGAGGGAGCCTACACTTGCATTGTGCCCAGCGTTGACGTGACTAACTAGCAATTCCCAGCCATGCTCACTCTATCCACCACTCCGTTGGTCTGCCCCCCCAGACGATGGAAGCAGTCTTCTTTCATGCGATACGTGTTATATTATGGTAGAAGAATTTCCAAGCAAATTCCCTACCCTAGAATAGGCGTCGTGCCATCCCATGGTTCATAAAACACATCCTAACAGCTTTGCCATAACGAATGCTATAGTATCAGACACCTTCGGCATAACCTTCAATTCCTCACTAGGCGCGGGAAAAAAAACACCCTTGCCCGCAGGTTTCTCGAGTAAAGCGCGGGCCCTTGGCCGTGTAGGGTAGCTCAAACCCCTATCAGTCAAAACCTTCATTTTCCTATGCTGTATTCCAAAAATTATAACTCTAGATGAAGGCCGTGGGGAATCCTCAAGGTAAAATAATAATACTCAGCCCAGGAAGAATCATAATAAGCTTAATACTGTGTTGGGCTACAGCTTACTGTGCTCACCTTCTGGCTCGATGGTGCTTTCCTGGGTTCTTGGCGGCCTCCTGTGATTGCTGATCTCGACAGCGGGTTCCGGAGGGCTGGGCGGGTAATCTGGGAGACCGGATATCGGGGTAATACCGGTACGATATCATACTTGGGCCAGGTGTCGGGGGAAATGTTGATTTACCATATGGTAGGTTTACCCCCGGGGGTTGGGGGTTGAGGGCTTAGCTCTTGTATTCTATATCATTCGGTTTTGGGGTGGTTGATCATTAGCCAGTTTCTCTGCTGGGCTGGATTCATTTGTATCTTGCGCTGGCAGTAAGGTTTCTGGTGCGTGTGCGCTCTTCCGGTGGGAACTCCATTGACTGCTATATACAGGATATTGTGATTCGATGGAGATCTTAGGCGAAAAGTAACAAATCAGGACACACCCCTCCTCTTATTCTTTTCTTTAAATAGATCAAATAATATTTATCTCTTTCTAAACATTTTCAGGCTCACAGTACTCAAGAATTTTCTAAAGAAAATTTAGAATAACCGGATTTAAGTAGAGCACTACAGATATATAAGGGAGTAGAGTCCTAGGCGGTGTGAGTAATGGCCTAGTATTAACTAACATGCAAGATACATAACTCCCTCGTGGGAAGTACATACGCTATGAGAAGCTTAACCGAAAGGCCCCTTCAACAAGCCCTTTCTATATCAACCCTTGACCCCCTAATCCTTCAAGCAAAGTCTGGAAAACTCAGGCCAGCCCCCGCTAGCACAATCGGGATAAAAATCGTCCAACCACTTGACAAGTCGCGTCTCAGAGGATGTTCTCTAGTGGGTCAGATGCCATCATTTGCCCAGTCAGCAAATGCAATTTCCACGTCTTAGCATCTCCACTTGGTATCATTACCAGTCTGTCATCCATCTCCTCCAACCACTCAAAGCCCCTGATCCAGAAACGTCCGACGTTCCGCGGCTCATAACTTCGCCATCATGCTTCATCCACCCACAGAGTACACCGCATCTTAGAGCACAGGTCAAGCCCTTTGGACCCCTCAACAAACCTCCCTTATCTTTGCCATCACCACTCCACCCTACCTCTCGATAAACCACTACAAAATCCCAGCTCACAATCACAAGCGCCATACACATCCCAATTGACCCCTTCCACCCTTCAGCGTATCCTGGAGGAATCAGAGCACATCACTCCAGCAAGGGCAAAAAAGGTTCACCAAGGAGCTGCCGGCCCTGAAAGGGGATAGAACAGCCCAAATTGAGGAGATCCTACCCCCTATCAGCATGATTTGGTGGACGATCTCCTCGGGAAACAGATTAACTTATCGTCCAGTCACGCCTTCTGACTCTTGGCAGTGTGCTGTATCCTGGCCTCCGCAGATTACGGTATTATTATGTTATGGCAAATACGACTCTCCCGGGCCGGTGTGGAGTTTGAGAGAGAACCGGCATGTAGAGGAATTATAGATGTCCTTCAGGGATAGAGCTTGAACTCTCGACCACATCAATTCTGGATCGCCCTTGTGGTAAAAGGGCTGCCGCCTGCCGAGCAGGACTATTGTAACATATCACTTGGATACAAAACCCCTCGCTAATCCCAGCGATAGAAAAAACAAAGAGGGAGAGGAAACACAAGGCACCCCATAGCCTGTGCCCACCACTATGGGGCAAGATAGTGGTTTTACCAGCATCATAAACAATCACTTAGTGTAGGGACCAGTTAGAAATCGGGTTCTAACTGTAAGCGTACAGTACTGAGTAGGAAGTGCACATACATCAGTCGTGTCTCATTGTAGATGATCCTTGGTGGAGGAGAAAGCTCGAGCCATCCTAGGAAGCTCAATGCCATCCATCCATTTCAGATAACGAAGGTCAAGTGTGGTATACCCGGGTAGTACAAATATTCAATAGTTGAAAAGATACGGTATGGGATATAAAAAAATCGCCCGGAGGAACCCCCTTCCCAGAGGCCCATCATGTCCAACCACTTCTTTGCATCGCCATCAAAACTAATAAAAAGCGGTAAATTACCAACCTCCCCCACAAACGCCCCCTATTGAAAACCCTAATGTACAACACCCCTCCTCCCCCCCCGCACCCATCCCCAACCCTCCGCCCCTCACCCGCGAGAACCAATTGCGCCGTCCCAACCGTCCCATAATGAAGAAAGAAATGACAGAAAACAGCATTAGCAAAAGAGACCGCTAAGGATTAGATGTTGTTTTCGTGGAATTGTGCCCCCAAAAAAACAAAAAGAAAGGAGAGAACCAAGGAAAGCGGCGATTTAACAACGAGAGAAAGGAGAATAAGCAGCGCTCCAAGGCCGATCTGATCCGATATGCAAGGCTGACAATTGAGAAAGGGATTACTGAGTCGGGGGAGCGAGAAATGTAGGTAGATAATAAAAAATTAAGGGTTTAACTAGAGTTAGGTCTTCGGAAACACGAGGGCGTTGACAAGATGGCCTTCAACCCAGTTGTTCTCATGAAGGGTTTCAGTATCTTTAAGTCTTCATACAGAAGGAAAGTTAGTCTCCATATGCCGCCGCTAATGAAAAAAGGTATGCGAGTGAACAGATCCAAGCTTACATCTTCCCAAGATACGCGATCCGAATCTTGAATTGATCCGACGGGATCTAGCAAAAACAAAACCCCCACCAATTAGCATACCCCCAACCGGTCCAATCCAGCCTAGTCCAGCTTACCCCGGTATTTTCCAAGATCCTCCTAGCAATAACTCGGACATGATCGTTTTTGGCAAACCGAACCAGAACATCAGGGCCGCCTCTGTCGGAAAGCCTAGCAGTGAGGGAATAGATATTTTCCTGAAGATGGATCGGCATCTTTCCTTTTTCTTCTCTCCTAATCTCCGCATCCTCATTGTCGGTTTCGGACCCCTTCTCTTCGATATCATCCCCACCGTCAGGAGTCTGCAGCAGGTTCATGGGGATGGAGACGCAGTACTCGGGAAGGTCGTAGCGGTTCCCGAGTTCGTCAAAGACCCCGTTTCTCAGGTCGCCTAGAAATAGTGGTGAGCAGCTGTGTTGTTTTCAGGCACATTCTAAAAATAGCCCACCGTCCCCGTAACCCTTCCATCCGGAAGAAAGTGCGACGACTGAAAATGAAAGGTTTGCCATAAGATAGAGGAGTCGTTACCAGTAGGGATAGAGACACCGGCAGCATTAAGTATCTGCTGGGCCGTTTCCAAATCCTCATCGAGAACATCCACCGCCATCCTAATCGCGTTCCAAATCTCCATTCGTCCAGTAACACGCGTATCAAAGTATTCCTCCCTCCGAAGCCGCAGCTGCCCTGCAGTCAAGGGTATCTTAGAGACCCAAACATGGCGGTGAAGAGGGCGGTTGAATCTATCCTGTAGAGGTAGGGCATGTTCGACACGAGGTTGCTGTTGCTCCTGCTCCAGGAGGGTTTGATTGCCATGAATGGGAGATATCCTGATAACCTCTCCTGAATCCCTAGGTGATCTTGAAAAACAGCAACCCATGGTGCATCCTTATCCCCCTGACTTGTTCTAGATGTAATAAACCGTTTCCTGAGAAAAAGGATGGATTGTGTGGACGGCGATTGCGAAGGGTTTCTTGTGAGGTATTATACGTAACCTAGGCAATCTTTGCAGCAACGGTGAAGATAGGTTGAGCAAAGACCAAAAGTGAAGAAGTGCCCCCCAGGGGAAGTGTAGAAAATTCCCGAGGTAAGAAACAGGGGCACAAAAGTGAGAGATGGGGGTGGTGAGAGAGGTTTGAGTGGTTGGAAAGGTTGATCTGTGGGTGAGAGGATATGTGGGAACGAGCCCCCATTAGCGATAATGGAGGGGTGTCACAGAGAAAGCAGGAGGTGGTAGAAACGGCGCTCGAGGATAACAATGAGGCTGAAGCAAAGAGACGATGAAAGGCCTCTTGGCATTTTATTAGACTAAGAGCTGCGGGTATTTGGCACGATAAGTGAAAAGCGTGGGGAACGGCTACTGCAAGCATCTGCTCACAAGATTTACCGATTCATCCCCAATGGGTAAAGAATTATATTAAATCTTCGGCCAATGACATGCCTGGCAACCTGCAAGCAGTGGCAATTGAATGGTAACCACTAAGAACCGATCCTTGTCCATTGCAGGAAAACGTGGAGCGCATCCCCCATCTTTGAGGATCATTCCACAAAAATAGTTGCAACAAGAGGAAGGCCATACTTTATCGTGAGAAAGCCTCCGGTGCCCGGATGGTGGAATGATACCCTTCTTTGTTACCGAACCACTAAGAATGACACCAAGAAGGCCCTTCTTAAAAGGCAAATAGAGGAAGAAAGAAGAAAAAGACTATTAAAGGCCACCCCCATGTCACAGGAAATTGGCCAACCACGAATAAATCACGCTATTATTCAGGGAAGGGTCAAAGGTTCAAAAATAGCGGTAGTGAAATAGTGTGGGGTAACTTGAAACAGCCTGTAGAATTCACGAGACCAAATACGATATTTGGAGCATTGAGGGGGGGCCAAGTTAAAAAGCAATGGTTTCGGATTATTAAATACTATATAGGATTTTGGCCACTACAAGCCATCATGAATACAACAGATTGAACAGAAGAAAGAGGATATGGGAATCAATGAAGTGAAGAAGCAAGTGAAAAAAATGAAAAAAGTGAAGAGACAAGAGCCAGATTTTGAATACACAAAAGAAACCATTAGAGGGCAGCCAAAGAGCGACACACTTCTGAACTTCCCCAACACGGATACAAGAAGGAGAATTGTAATTAGTGAATCATGACAACGAAAGAAATTTTAGCCCGAACGTCGGCCGTGACACTAATCAAAATCTGCAGAGACAAGAAAACCAGCGTAACAGATGAAGTCGATACTTGAGCCAGGCTGAATGAACAGCGGAGATGCCGATTAGGTGGTGAAGGTACAGGACTTGAAGTGCGCTAAACCCAGAAATCGAAAAAGAAAAAGAAAAGAATCAGCATCAGAGTTTCATACGACATGTCATGCAAGCTTTTTTTTCTCTTTGAAATGTTTAGGCAGCCGCCTGGACAGCGGGAGCCTGTCCGACAGTGACAGTTTCCGGAACAACTTCACCAATGGCGTCCGACTCGGTGGCAGCAGGAGCACCATTTGGTGTCTCTGTTTCGGTGGTAGTTGCAGGGGCGGCAGGGGTAACCTCTTCGGGAACAGTAGCGGGCGCGACAACCTCCTTGGGTTCAGTTTCCTTTCCCTTACCAGCCTTGCTAGCTCTACGTATGAGGCCAGTCAACAACCCCGGCTTGGGAACCGGGGATGTACTGGGCTTGGGAGAAGAAGGCTCGCCCTCCTCGGTATCAGACTTGACATCATCAGCCTTCTTCTCCTTCTTGAAAGGAGAGAAGAAGCTTGACTTGCGCTTCTGTTCCTTGGGGCCAGTTGTAGGGCTAGTAGTCTCAGTTGATTCCTCAGCGGGAGCAGCAGTCGGTTCAGTGGTGGTGGCTGGCACAGCAGCGGATTCGGTAGTAGTCTCAGCAGGCTTAGTCTCAGGCTCCTAGAAATTTGGTTAAATGAATTCATATTCAGCATAAAAGTTAAGGAAAGAATTACCTTCTCACTCTTTCCACCGAAAATGCCAGCGTAGAACCTGGATTTTGGCGGAGAAGAGGCAGGGGACTTCTCAGCAGCGGTTGAAGATTCAGGGACAACAACATCAACAGGCTTCACCTCGGCAGGCGCAACCTCACCCTCAGTAGGCTCGGGCTTAGCCTCTTCCTCCTTCTTATCCTCAGCAACCTCCTTATCCTTCCTCTCGCGGTTGAAAACATTGACGTTGAAGTAAGAGTGGCGCTTAGTAGTTTTAGGCGCGGTGGGAGCTTCGGTAGCTTTCTCAGCTTGCTTGGTCTCCTCAGGCTTGACATCTTCGGCTTCCTTCGCCTCAACAGCAACTGGGACTTCAGCAGGCGCTGCAACTTTATTAGTCTCTCCCTCTTCGAAATTGAACGTCATGAACAAACCATCAGTGGTGGTTGTTGTTGGCTCCACAGCCCCCGGTTCCTCCTTAGGCTCATCCTTCCCCTCCTTCTTTTCTTCAACCTTCCCCTTGAGGAAACCGAAAACCGATGACCGCTTCTTGTTCCTCGATGCAGAGCGCTTGACGTCGGTCTTTTTATCAGATGGGCCGGCCTCATCATCGGAAGTGATGGCAGGAGCAGCTTCGGTGGTCTTCACCTTCTCAGCGTCCTCCTCAGGCTTGGCCTCCCCGGTCTCCTTCTCTTCTTTTGCCTCAATGGGCCCCTCTGGCGCCCTAGCAGCTGCAATGGGAGCAGGCTTAGCTATTGTATGATTAGTGCAGGGTTCAAAGTATATCACGCTTTTAATACTAACTCAGTTTCTCAACAGTGGCCTTGTAACCCTCGGAGCTGACAATCTCCTCCTCGATAGCCTTGGCCTCAGTAATCTTGTGCTTAAGGGTGAAGACCCAGCTATCACGCTCACCAGGCGACTCGAAGTGAAGATCCCCACCGCCCCGGATCTTAAGAACAAATTTGGCCGTACCAACAGAGGTGACCTCAGTAACATCCGCCTATAAATTGTTAGAACATTATCTAATGAGTTGTTGGGTAACATGAGGGTTACCAGCTTAATGATACCATGAGGACTCTGTCCCTCAGCCTTGGAATAAAGGAGCAATCCCTTTCCGGTCTGACTGGCATGGGCAGCTGTTGCATGGGTAGAGTTGGCCTTCTGGAGATAAACCTTCAGCCTATCCTCAGGAATGGGCTCATCCTGAAAGTAAAAGAATCTCTTGGTCTTGAAGAAGCTATTCAAAACAATCAGCACGTAGTTCAAATATAAGAATAAATTTAACCACTTACGCCATGAGGCCAGAGGGAAACCTGGACAGAGTTCCCTGGGTAATCTCCTTCGGCTCGGGTTTATCATCCTCCTTCTTTTCCTCAACGGCAGGGGTCTCTTCGGCCGGCTTGTCGGCACCTACAGGAGTAACATCGTCGGAAGTAGTGACAGGCGCAACGACAGTCTCTGGAACAGGAGCAACCTCCTCGGCCCCAGTGGGCTTGGGTGGTTCGGCAGCCACGGCCTTAGTATCCTCTGGCTTAACAGCGTCAGACATTGTCAGTAGAGAAGTGTAAGAGTTTAGTTTTTTTTGTTTCTTTCCTCAAGAAATTTAAGAAAAAGGAGCCTATTGTTATTTTAACAAATGGCAAGCTTGTGTGAGCAGTGTGAGCAAGAGCACACGAGCAAGTGAAAGGGTAAATAGGGGGGGTGGTCAGAAGAAGGGTAGGAGGATGTGGTGTTGAGAGGGAGGACGAGGAAGGAAAGAAGGCAGGAGAAAAGAGGAGGAAGAGAAGGAAGCGCGGTAGAAAAAGAGGAGAGATGGGGGGGGGGAGGTGTGGGCAAGCAAAAGGCAGCGAGCAGAGGGGGGGGGAGAGGTTGTGTTTCAGGGCAAGCAGCGCGCGGCCAGGCAGAGAGGGCAGCCAACCACCGGCCAGCCATCCTGACCTGTCTACCATAACATATGAACTGTCCCCCAGGGAGGCAGCCCTTGCGGCGACCATATCGAGGAGGAGAGAGTTCCTCTATCTGAACCCCAATTCCGCTAGCACCCGTCGCAAACGACACAAATCACCATATTATGCCGGGTGCCCAATGCTGCTCTCTGTCTGGGCCATCAATTGCAGAACCTCTCTACCGACCATCACTCGAACCAATTTTTCCCTCTCCCCTTCCTTCCTTCCTGCTTTCCATTCCCTTGCCATACAATTGGGTTCTTGCTTTTTCTCCATTGCCTCGTTCATTACTCGTACTCGCTGCACCCCTCGTTTCTCTGCTCAAAAGTCAAACGATATTCGAAGCCGATCATACATATTCCACTTTTTTGTTATATCACCCATCACATAACAACCATCTCATCCCGATTTCCCCTCTGCACCCGCTCTACCGTAGAAGCAAGTATGACATTATGGTGGGTCCGACGTCCACGTCCATACTTGAACCGCTCCTACCCTCCTACCGCCGACGCCGCCGCCGCCCAAACACGTTTTCCACTATACTGTAATGCTCCCTATATACCGTCAACCACTACCCCTACACCTCCTTCCCTCCATCGACCCTCTCTATTACCCAGCACAGTACGCCCAGACGAAGGGCGCACAACACGTAGTTCGCTTTGGATCGTGGTACCATGTTTCTTGTGACTTCCTTTGAGCAAATAAATTTAGAATAAATAAATAAATAATAAGGAAAACCATCACAGGTCCTCAAGTACTCGAGTACTGCGCTCTTTCTTTCTCTTTTATCTCCCCACCCACTCGATCACACACACGCTGCTCGCAGCTCACAGGCTGCCCACACCTCTCTCCCTCTCTCCCTCTTTCTCTCTTCCCTCCCCCGTTCGCTCGCTCTCGCTCTCCCTCCCTCCCACACCACAGCAATCTCATGTTTTGGGATGTGGTTAAGATTGCATGGTACTTCTGCCAAGATGTATAATACCGGTATTTTATTTAAGGCCAAGGCCAGGGTCTTGCCGTCGCCTACCAGGCTGCATATGCAGTGGTCCAATCGCTACACCCTCCTAGGGTACTTCTTAGCCTTCAGCCTCTCCAAACTCTTCTGCTTGAGGGCAAGAAAAAAAGGAAGGGAGAAGAAGAAAAAATACATTGTCACGGGGAATTGTAAGATGCACTTTCGTACCGGACTGGCAGGCGGAAGAGGCCAGAAGAAAACATTGAGCGTCGCCGCCTTCTCTTGGGCAGGGTACCATATCACACGGGCAGTGAGTCTACCGGTGGTGTCCAGTGAGTGACCAGGATGATACAAAGTACGATAGCTGCAAGTAACGACGATTCTTGCGATGGCCTACTGTAAAGTCTTGTCCATCCATCCATTGACCCATCCACACCCCTTCTCTCTCTGCTCCCTGATGCTTCTCTCCACACTTTCCAACATCGACCACATGACTATTTCGTCACTGGCACAAGGCGTTTCTACCACCAAGTCCAAACGGAAATCGTCAGGGGCCAACCAGAAAAATGCGAGCAAACCCTTTTAAGCCACTTCGAGAGAGAACCCCCCCATATCCAATCGCCCGCGAAAGCGCTCTCTCGCCCCTCGCTCCGCGCCGCCATATTTGTGATACCCAATCACCCTTCCTCCCACCGTACCTCGGTATCCCAGCAAAGCAAGCAACACCATTCCAGCACTGGGCAATCGCACCATACGGGTACTCGAGTACCGTTCAAACTCATCACTTAAGCCCCTTCTCTCATGCTCACAGGTACCGGTACCCTTCGCTCCTTCTTTCCCTCCCAATTTCATCCCCCCAGTCCCAGCGCCTACCGCCAGGTAATTCCAGACCGAACCTCAGACCTTTCACCAGGGCAAAAAAAGAAAAAGAACTCTAACCTGACCTAACCTTCATTCAACCACTTCCCCGCTCTACGAGTACTTGTACAAGTACTACCCCCTCGCTTGCCCGCATTTGGCAATGGGATGCCCCTTCCTCCCTTTTTCCAACCTCCCTCGAGACAGGAGAGAGGTTGGAAAATTGTATGATAGAATACAGGTACTTGTCCTGTGCAGTACCTTTCTCTCTTCTTCTCCCAGCTTACTGTAGCTCAAGTACCGTAGCACACAGCATAGGAAATTATTATTATTACTTGCAAAAACCCACAATAAATGATCAAACAAGGACAAGAGGAAAAAAAGAAGGAAAAGGCCAAGGAAGGACAGACGCCTCTCTCGCACTCTCTCTCCCGCTTGCTAGCGCCCGTTTCAGCACTGTGTAATCCCCCCCCCCAAAGAGAAAAGATGGGAAATGGGAAAACCTGTGCTTTTATTTTATTTTATTTTATTTTTCTTTTCCCTACCTATGACGAAATCGGCAGTAACCAACCACCCCTTCCCTTTCCCCCCCTTCCGGGACCGCACACACACCCAGAAATCCATGTGGAGAGAAAGGAGGACAGAGTCGTCGCCGAAGCAACCGTACCCTGTGTGCACAGCACGAGTAAAATACCCATCCCCTCCGTCGATCGAATTTTAATTTTCTCACATTCACTGGTGACGCTCGCTTGGTTTGTTGGGCCACGAGATAGCATGGTACGGTATCACAGGATTCCAAACAGGATGTCATAGAAGTGAATCCTCGAAGCGGAATTTTCAACAGCAACAGCAACAACCAAATCAAACCTCCGAATTCGTACTGTGCTGCTGGTGCCATAAATTTCCTCTTCCGACTGTTAGACATCAACCAAGATCTTTCCAGATCTATGACACCGAGCCCTCTCTCCCTTCTCTCTCTTCTCCTTCCTTTTTCTAGCTCGTTTTAACCTTCCCACTTCTCCCTCTGGTTCTTTATTTTCCTTACGCTGTACCGCCACAACTACCGCTGCGCTGAGTTGATCGGACAAAAAAAAAAGGGCTCGACTGCTCCTGCTCCTGCGGTCTGCAGTCGGATCACGGTTGCAAATGTCTTCCCATGCTTGGCTTCAAGGCTGCTCGTCTCAGACAAGAAGTACTGGTACAAGGGGGTGTGAACGGTAAACGCCACGTTGAGGAGCGAAATATCTCTGAAAGATTCCTAAGATATCCCTGAAATATCCCTGTTCCCCCCTCTAACCGTCCAGGTACAAGTACCTGTTACCTTGGACGAGTACCATACACTGCTTGTGGAAATCATGTTACTTGTAGGACAGGTGAACCAAATGCCTTTCCCTTTTTCGCTTTTTTTTCCTTCTCTTTTTCTCCTTTTTTTTCCCTCCTCCCTACAATAGACTCATCCCAAGGGTAAATGAAGGATCTGCCTCCCCCCCCTTTATTTATTTATATATTTCGCGAGAACGCGTTTCTGCATTCCTCGCTGGGCCCTGATGCGAGTGATAGCCGTGAAGCTTCATGTCCCCTAGCACAAGACATGTACTCGTAGACTATGTTGCACTGCATCCATCCCAGACTTCTCCGCCCTACACTTGTACGATCCATCCCCGTTACAAATCTCGGCTTGGCCATGCAAATGCAACGAGAAAATGAGATCAAAAACAAAAAAGTGACATGTCATTGGCAGGCTAGACAACCGGTAATATCTACAAAAATTTAGGGCTTTTTGAGCCACGAGGGCACACGAAAATGGAAATGAAAACGTCTTCGTGATCTGTTTCTCTGTTCCGGTTTTGGACCTCTCCCCACTCCTTCGTCAATTGTCCCGGCTATAAATCCCGAGAGACCAGTTCAGATCGAGAGATCGTGATCCAAATTGCACAAATTGCCCACTTCTTCTCATGAACTATTTACACCCTTAGTACCGTAGGCATCAACCAGCACTCGTAAGGACATAACTAAGGAAGAATTGTATCGTCAGCTTATCTTGAAATCATGTGATGTTAGGACGAAGGCGCCTGTGTTGTCGCATGGTTGCACCAGAAGAGGGTTCTCGGAAGACGCCTCTGATAAGCGAGAGTGAGTAGTTGATAAGGACAAGGAATAAATTACCTTGTGATTGCACTCATGCGCTCGCTTGTTAGTTTCAAAGCTATTTCCAAGAGCTCCTTCGCAATATCTGGCTGAACTTTTTGCATAGATTCCCAGGATCTTCCGCTTAATACCCAGGCCACTGCCTTCTTTTCCGTAGTAACTGTGGCGGTCCGCTTTGTCGCAGAGAAGAAGGGAAGTTCCCCGCAAGTCGTCCCTATTTTGATGTATATTAGACCCTCATGAATAGGATAATAAGGTGAACAATATGATGGAAACTTACCAGCGACGATGCTCTCAAAGTATTTACCTTGCTCCAGGTCATATTCAGCTCGGAACATGCCTTCTTCCAAGAGATAGAATTCCTTAGATTTATCCTGGATGAGTTAGATCTGTGTTCATATATCCCTGACTCGTTATCGCGGGATGCTTACCCCCCTCGAGAATACGACGCTCCCTTGAGCAAATTCCCTCCGAACAAAAAAGGGAACCGCATGGAACCAAAAATCTTCGTTCTTGTCCGTCATCTCCTGGAACGTTTGCAAAATGAGTGGGAGCGGCTGTTTGAAATTCTTCCATTTTGAGGGCTGGGATTCCGATTCCGATTCCGATTCTCTGAGTGTTGATGCAGCCGCTAACTTGAGGAGGTTCCGCCGTGGGGAGCTATACCCCACTTCAATGCCATGAAGATCGTTCAGGGCCTGGTTTGGGACATCTGTTTACAGTTAGCTGTGGTGGCTGATGTCTAACTAGAGATTGGGTCTTACCAAGGTGCATCGGGGGATTATGTTTCTTCTTGGCAAGCTCATCACGGTGAAGGTAGAAAGCTGTCAGGAATTCGTTTTCACAAGCCTCGAGTGCTGCATTTAGGTCTTGGAAGACTTGTATCTTATCGTTATCTCCCCATACTCCAACAGCTCGTAGCTCCCTGCCAACTCCACTGTCAGATCGAACGCTAGACAATATCATCTCCACATTTTTGGCTGAGAGCAGCCTCCGCATTCTAGTGAATGCCTCTGCGGCCGAGAAGTCCACTCCATTGACGTGTGAAAGATCGACGATTAGGAATCTAATAGGTTGCTTCTGGAAATTCTTTTCTTCTAAAAGACTCCTTATCTTACTCTCCACTGAAGCGATTGTCCCAAAGAACATGTACCCAACAAGCTTGAATACCTGTATTTGGGGCCCAACTTTCCGTAGGAAGCGTTGCTGATTAGGGTGCCGCCGAACGGTTGAACGGGCAATAGCCCCGGAATATATCGCACGAATTGCCGGCTTTTGAGATGTCTGGACAACATAAGACATACAGGCTAGGACTATGCCAATCAGAATACCAATCACAAAGTCCCATGCTCCCATGGTAACAACGATTGTGCAAATCTGGTGTTGAAGCCGGGGAACAGTCAGCAACCAATAAGATACTTCGTAATGAAGGAGGCATAGGCGATCGAATCGCTTACCGTTAGATACTCGAGCCTAGAAAGTTTACCCCACGTATCGCAGAGGGCTTCACGCAAGAGCTCGATTCCAAGTAAGAATATAAGTGCGCCAACAACCATGACTGGAATATATCCAATTATGGTGGGACCAATGGCCATAATACCAAAAGTGCCAATAGCAAGCATTATCCCAGCTAGCCGACTGTCGCCTCCACTCCGAATAAACAAAATACTATTGGTATAAACAAGGTAGTTTTGAATGCTACCAGCGAAACCCGACATTGCATTTGAAATTCCATGTGCAACAAGCTCGCGGTTGACGTCAACGTTATCCTCCCCAGTGGAGACTCCTAACGCTGGAACGTTTATTGGCACATGAAGTATTCCAAAGAATGTCAAAGCAAACATGGCCGGCACAGTGCTGGCAAGTGCCTTCCAATCGACCTCGCTGAAATCTGTACACAATATCAGTGAATAACTACTCAGGCCAGTGAGGTAATAGAGACTGACTATATAACGTATAAAAATGATAAAAAGGTACTCCGGCTTGGGGAAGGTCAAAAACCCAGCCTTGATCTCGCAGGAGGGCGATATCAAGGTTGGGGACAGCCAACACTACAAGATAGAACATGGCAGGTATACTTAGAAAATAGAGGGGGACAATAAAAGGATGTTTGATGAAACGCTGAATAATGATTAGTATTATTGCAAGGAGTAAAGGAACGGTCCAGAGCAACAGGGTCGCAGGCTCCGCAAGATGTTTGAGAGTCCCCAAATTGTAGTTGAGGGTACCAGGCAATCTGGCTGATACCTCGAGGCCGGTCGCAACGAGAAACCATCCTACACCACCTATACAGCCGACCAGAATGTGGCGAGGGAAGAACCCAGTGAGGGAGCCAAGTTTAAGATATCCGAGCGCAAAGAATACGACGCCGGTGAGAATTGAGCTGAGAGAGTAAGACAATATAGTTGTTGCTATAACAGCCTTAGGCCTATCTTCTCCAATTTGATTGAGGATTGTAAAGGCCATCTTGTGGAAGAATGGGACAACTTCGATCTATTAATTGTCAGCAATAGCATCGAGTGAGACATTGTTCGGGGGGCGATATGAGACAAATGCTTGGTATCTATTGGTGGGGCCGAGCACAGTAACTAACCATTTCGGAACCAATCCCACCTTTGAAGATACTGCCACCACATGAGTACACTAACTGCGATACTATACAGCTCACATAAAATATTGATAAACCGTCAGGGCCAAGGTCACTGAAAATACTCTGCCCAAGGGGGAATAAAATCATTCCTACAACCCTGTTAGCTCTCAACTTCTGATATCACAAGGGTTGTGATGAAAGTACTCACCATAAGATAGCCCATCAAGCACGTTCAACAACAGCCCTAATAAAACAGCAGGAAGACATCCTACCGGTTTGACCACCATATTTTCCCAAATTTCCTCTTTCCTCCACATCCGTCTGCAAAGCAGACTCCCCATAACATTCAATCCTTTCCCAGTCGGCCATGCAATGGTGTTTGTAAGATCCGCTCTAGATACTGCACCATAATCGCGATGGGGGGCAGCATCGCCATTAGGGCGCTGAATGGCGTCATATAATCTTGTGTCGCTTCCCGCAGGCTGTACTTTCGGAGTTGGCGGCGGTTCTTTTGTATTATCGGGTAGTGGCAGATCGTCTGCAGCCGGGCTGTCATTCGTGGCTTCGTGATCTTGCCGCACCTCCGCCTCCGTCTCCGGTTCTGATTCTGTCTCTGGCGGTGAGTTTCGTAGGAGGTGTGTTAGGTAGGACTTCCCAGGGATCTTGGTTAGGGTTTCGCTCTCGGATGCAGGCTCTGCTACTTCAGCTATTACCCCGGTTCTATTGGGACTCCCCTCCGCTGTAGAGCTCAGCCCAATATCAGGATATGAAGGCGACAGGGACCGAGGAGGTGGGCTACCGCGCACCGAGCCGGCATCCGACAGCGCTAATGTTGCTAACTCGGCTGTTTGATCTCGAACTCCCAAGGAGGAAGTGTATTGTGGCCATGTGACTTTGTCAGGGTCTACTTGTATTATTCTGTTAGGTAAGGTATCAATGAGGATATATCAGGAAATAGCTGGTGACTTACCGTTCAAGTGATGGCCATGATGTGAACTGTGAAAGAAAGAGCGAGAATTTTGTTTCCCTAGGAGAGTCGGTGGGGATGCCGGGGATCTAGAGGTGAGTATATAGTCTGATTGAGCATTTCGAGGGCCATGGGGCCGCAGCAATCCCGTTTCTTCATCAGGTTCCCGTTGCAAAGTATCCTCTACGGGGGGTGGTACCCCGGGCATAGTAAAACCTCTCCGTGGATAAGAGGACGAAGACATCTTCCCTCAAATTTGAAGAGCCCAACAACACTCTCTAATATCCTAGGGGATTTCACAGATGGTGGAAGAAATTTACCAGAGCTCAATTCCTGATGTTAGTGGTGGGGGAGGTGGCTGAGGAGAAAGGATTTCAAGAATTGCGTCACCCGGGTGGCCAATGTTGAAAGACACTCGGAGCTCACGAACGAAGGTCGTTGGTAATTGACGGGGACGACAATGAAGAGGCAATCGAAGTTGAGAATGAAGGTGAAAGCTATATACGTCAAAGCACCCTATTTACTGTTGCATCTCTGATAACCAAAATTGGCATCGGAAACAAGGAGCACGGATGGATTGTGTAGGCTGGAAAGAAAGGTTTTTTTTTCTTTCCGTGGAGCTCCGGACCTGACATGGGCTGGCCTCCGGACCTATTAAATAGGTTACTCGAAGGCCTCCGACCGGAGGCCAACATCGATTTTTCCTTTCCTTTTCCTTCCCTTTCTTACTCCTGCCTTTTGGTCTACTATAGTATTACCGGACCGGGAGGTGTAGTGGAAGAATCCCTCGTGGAGCTACCTTTGGAGGATGAGAAAAGACTGCTGTGACTCCAGGCAGCCCAGGCGCTCAACCCATGTCTGAACACAGCGTCGGCAGAACACAGGAAACGGCTGTGAGACTCTGAGACTTGCATTGGCGATTGACTTACGGTATGGGGTTTGGTTTTTCCTCAATCATCTCGGTGGCTCTCTCTCTCCCCTCATTTTACCATCGGCAATATCATAACCCCACGGTTCTTTTTTCAATCAATTGGCAAAATCCCATCGCCACATGAAAGGACTGCCTCTGGGCCCGACAGAAAATGTCAGAGCTCCTTCACTAGGCTGCAGCTCCCCGGGCACGGGTTGGGTTACACCTGCACCTAGGATCATTCGCCTAACCCCTTCGCGTGGTCTGAGACAAGGAAAGGGTTGTTTCTAGAAACTCCAGTCACTAAGTCTTCGGCCCTCCTGCTCTACTCGAGTACAAGTACTAAAGCCCCGCTTCTATAATGATACCGGTACTCTTGGCCGCCACTCCTAGAAATGTGTGTTGAGAAACTGCACAATATCGAGGTTAAGCACCAGCGTGCGTTCCTATTTTTTGCTTTTTTATATGCCACAAGCTCAAGGTGAAGAAAGCGAGGTTAAGCACGACCGTGTGTTCTTATGGCGGTCGCTTTTGAAGGTAGTGGAGAATTCTAGTACGAATAGGGTAAGAGTTGTTTTTACACTCCCTAAAACCTGATCTTAAACCAAATATGCTTTGTTTATGTCACACATGATAAGCACGAACGAGTTTTTTTCCGTTCTTATTAGACTGATTGCACCTGTGGCGAGATTGGCCCCCTCAACGAGATTTCCCTTAATAAGCCCATGCCAAGTCAGTTGTGATATGCTGATTGGTGGTTGCGAACAAATCTCGCTGAGGGGGCCCCACAGGTGCAATCAGTCTATGCGACGAGAGAAGGTCGTTGCAGTGCTTAGTCTATGTCTCCAAAAAGGCTTTAGCAACTGAGATTTAGGGTGGTTGCCGTGGTGATTTAAGAACGCACGGCGGTGCTTAACCTCGATAATAGTACCGCACGGTGCAACATCCCTCTCCCAGTACTGTACAGTACTAGTACTCGAGTACAGTACTTGCATCCCAAGGCTATCTACGAAAGCTGTCCCAATACTAACGGGAAGGCTCACATGCCACCCAATGTGGGCAGGAGGCAAATAAGCCTTGAACTGCCGTGCTCTATGCCCCAGTTTACCTCGAAGGCCTGAAACATACCAAGGTGACACTGTCCAGTTACCCGAGACAAAAAACCTGCCAAAGTGCAAAAATAAAAATCGTAATCGTAATCAAAAATAGCGTGTATCAATAACCATTCTTTCACCCGGGAGTCAGTGGTAGACATGCAGGGTGCTTTGTCCTTTGCATGAAACTATCTCGATTATGTACAGTGCTCGAATACAATACTCGAGTACTCGAGTACAGAATGATAGACCTCATTTTCCTTCTCCCCTTGGAACATCATCACCATGTGATAGTTTTATCCCCTGCCCGATACGGCGCCATGCAGTAACGCAATTATTTTCTGGGTCTGGGGAAATCGCCAGGCACGTCTTTTTTTCTTTCTTTCTTTCCCCTCTCTCTAATGCTGCTTCTGCCGCACAGCTGTTCGTTGTGTAACCGTGGGGTTATGCTCTAGTGAAACCGGCCGCTGTGCTTGAGGATTTAATCTGCGCTGTGGGGGGTTATAATTCGTCGAGTGCACTTTGCTCCTCGGCCAACCTCTCGGATACGCTAGCCTATATTATTGATATGCACGCCCACCCGGTCCAGTACTGCCCTTGTTACTCGAGTACAGAAGCTTATTTTTTTCTTTTTCTTGGTTACATCCTCCTCCTCCTCCTCCTCCTCCTTCATATCCTCCTCGACTCTCTTCACTTACATATACCAGCAGTACTGTACCCTCAAGGCAATTTAGAGGACTGTGCGTATGATACCAACTGATCTTGGAAGAGGGAAGCTGGTTAATACTGGAGCTTCACTGCAACAGCCATCAAAAGCGGGTGCATCGCAGTTCGGTATGATACACAGCCTAGCTTGGCACCGCACAGTACTGATAGGTTAAAACTTAGACTGGGAGTTTTTTGTCCGAGGGAAATTTCGCATCATACCACTCTCTTATTGCTAGGCCCCGTTTGAAGAGCTATAGAAACAGAGTTTTTTCCTACTTTTAAGACACCTCTTTTTCTCTGAAAAAAAAGAAACAAATCAATAAATGGGGATGTGCTTGGCGCACACACATTAAAGCTGCGTTTCTTTATTTTCAAGCTCGTACAAGTATTATTCATTATATCATAAGTTTTTTTTTTTGATTGAAATGCTGCGGGTTTAGGACAAATTTGGTTTTTTCCCCCTCAGGTCTTGTTGTTTAAGCATATTATTATTTCTATAATATTGTACCTAATTTTTCCAACAAGTTAGCAAGGGTGAAAATATGGATTGGAAGACGTAGGGCTTTCGGGATCGGCCGTAGAGGAAGCTTTCACCGCCTCTCTTGACCTACAATACAATGGAAATATCATGGACTTACTAAACGCCCAAGTTCTTAGGGAGAGGGAGAAAGGCACTTTCCTTGCATATTTTTTTCAGCTTAAAACCAGTTTTTAGGAAAAATGGCGTTTTTTATTTGGTGGTACACTAGATAGGGCCTTATCATTATCGCTGCTATTATTGTTTTCCCTTCTAATCCTCCCCTTCCATGTGAGCGGTCGGTGATCCCATGCTAGTGTTATATTCATCGAGCATCACTCGTTTGGCTAGCTGGTGGACTAAGGGATCAGGTGGTGGGACATTAATTGCGGGTACAGTGCCGGTAGTTGTAATCTAAAGAGGTTACGTTAGAGAACTATTGTTTCTTAACTTGACCACGCACCGGTATGTATCAATCAGTGATGAAATGTTGAAATGACAGCTTGTTGGGCCTGAGGTCCGCGGGATTGGATCTTTTGCTGTGCGATTGGCATTGAGTGGAGTTGGGTGGAGTGAGCGTAGACGCGTGTGTGTGATGCGGAACGGTACGTTGATCACCGGATGGGGATAATCCCTCCTCCATTCATTCATCGGGTCAGGTCGGCTCGGGATCTTCTCCTGTTATCCACCACCGCCACCACCTTAGTGTTAACATTTATTTACTCGAGTATAACGCGCTGTCTATTTGTTTGCCTCTTTTGTTGATTTGCTTTCTTGTGTTGGCTGATATACGTAGACTAACTTGCTGATCAGTCAATAGAGCACCGTAGCGCCCGAGAAGGAGCTCTATTTAGGCACTTTGCGGTTTCGCATCTGCAGGCAAGCCCAGCAGTCCTGTTGGTGCAGGGCTCATTGGCTTCACATCTAGAGCCTTTCCTTAAAGTCCTATATCATTAAATCTGTCTCGCACTGGGGCACTTTAGTGCTCTCTCATCCTCTGGGGAAAAAAGGAAACACAATCCTATACTTGGTCCACTGTTTTGTTTCTTTTCTTTTGTCTCGCCACGGCCCCGTTTGCCGGATGAGAGATCCAAACTTCCCTGTCGTTAATCTAATTCAGACATCATACCTCTGAAGGTTATTTTATTTTATTTTTTCTCCCTCTTTTCTGCATGCATTAGCCGTCCGCTTTGGAGGGATGTGTATTTGAGGGCAGAGTGCACTCCACAGTGGCGGCGTGGGGGGTGGGGAGAGATACGAGGGGCATATTGTGTGACGAGTGATATTATGTGATGATCTGTTGAGGGAGTGGTGTTGATATCGTATTTTCTACTTTCTTCACTACTGTGTCTTTAGGGCCTATCGGGGCTGGATTGGTTTTTTGAAATTGTGTTATAATATAGCGTGATTGAGTATGGGGGGAAGGGGGGGGGTACTATGATGGAATAAGATGCAAAATGCTTGCTATGTATATGCAGAGTTGTTCTCAGCTTTGGGAAAGACTAAGTTAAACGCTTTTGAATTGCCGTAATAATGGCAAGAAGAGGGAACAAATGGGGGGTTGATATGGGGGGTATTTGAGGAAATGAAAACCCCGAGAATTTTTAGAAAGTCAACGAAGTTAAAGGGTATCGAGTTCTGCTTGCTTCTGAAGTTTAGAAATTTCCTTTGAGGTGGTGTTAGCGGAGCCTGAGAGGGTTTCATGGCTTGCGATTCTAGCTCAACATCTTTCTAGTTCAACTTCTGTAAGAACCCCTGGGCGATCAGTCTTTCGACGTCACCTTGTCGAACGAAAAATTGACTATTCTTCGTAAGGGTAATAGCACTAGTGTCACCGTTAGTACGATTTTCATTGGAAAAAAGGACGACAGCTCCCACCCGTATTCTGTCTGTATCTCCCCAGCATCCTTTAGAACTCTAACATCGATGAACAAGTCCCTCGGCGGTTCCAAGGACCCAGTGAGGTCAATATCTGTCCACTGTCCCTTATACGCGGCCAACAAATCCCCATACTGTCGGGCATACTCCTCCTCTTCAGGGCTCAGCGAGCTGGCGCCCGAACCCTCAACCGACCCAATTCGCGCCCCTTCCTCAGCTACCTTATTCTGGCTTGCCTGAACCTGCTCGAGAAGGTCGCTGCCACTCCAACACATCCCTTCAATCATCTCTACCCGAACACGGTGATACGCGAGTAAACACCGCTTATTCCTTCGCATACAAAGGTGGCGGACGAGTAGACTGCAGGCGGTGGCCGGCTCCTCGGCCGGATCAAAGTGACCGTTGAATGGTTCGAGCATTTCCGTAACGTCGCGGTCTAGATCACGTACTTCGCGGGTTACGCTGCGCACGATGTCGCTCTGATAGGGTGGGAGCTGAGAGAGGGATTGCATGCGTTTTGCATGTTGGACCTGACGAATCGGTTGAGGTCAGCTCGAGATAGTGTAATTTGGGTGGCGGTTTCTGAATTGTGGGGGGAGGAGGGAGCAGGCTGTGATGGAGGGAGGAAAAAGGGAGGTTGTGGGGACAAACGAGTTTTAATCCGAGATCACCGTACATGATTAAGTAGCACAAATGCGGGGAGAGGTGTGGAGTTTGTTGTGGTGGTGTTGTGAGGTGAATTGAATTACGGTGGTGGTGGTGGTCTCTCTTAGGCTTCTTCCGAATCCTGGTTGAGGTGGAGGAGTTGTGCTGGGGCGTGAGATGTCAGTGGCATTAGCAATGGATTTGTCGATCTGCCGCTTTTCTGAATTTTTCTTCTTGGACACTTGGCTTGTGCTTTCCGTTGCCTCTGACCCTCCTACCGTAATCGCACCGGTACTGTAGACTGGGCCTCTTATTACCACCCACAACAGATTTCCTTCCATAACGTGCTGGGTGGAGCCCCTCAACGTCTTCTGTTCTCAACCTAAGCACGGTCGAATTTACTTTGTGTGGACATCTCACCAACCTCATGCAACGGTGCTGTCCATACCTGTATTTGTCTTAAGTTCTGGGTGACATTCTTTCGATCTCTATGACTTCCTGACACTTTCAACGGCTCAGCAATGTGCATTTCTAGAGGGTAGCCCATTAGGTCTTACCGATGCAGAATTAGATAGACATTGATAACTGTCCTCACCCTCGGCATCCTCTGTACGGTAGTCCGACATACTTCGAGGCCATGTTTCCAGCTCTGATGATGCATTCTATCCGAACCATGATCACTGATTAGATTAGCAGTCTGCGGACTCCCGCTCTCTCACACCGAAATAAACCATTAGCTAGGGGAGTGCGTCTCGGACGCCTACCTAATGCACAAGGTCACGGAGTATTCATCAACGGATACTTGCAGAACAGCTAGGCTGTCTGTGGACCATGGTTCTTATAGTTGGCATCTACAGCATCCCCCTCTTGGGAGGAGAGAGTTTCGGTATGGAATGCTAATCGATTGATGATTAAGCTACAGTACGGTAGAGACTAAAGACTAATGAAAGAGACACCACCGGACCGTGCGCCGCCTTTTGCTAATAGCTGAAAAATACCATACAATTGCAGATGCAACACAGAAGCCGTAAAGAAGGTATGTACTAAAGATAATGATAGACCCTTTTCGAAGAAGAGGTGGATAGCCATTCGTGGGGAAAACAGGGCAAGAAACGCAGGAGAAACACGTGGATGTCGGGAAAAAAAAAACTCCTCTAACCCAGGAAAAATAGAAAATAGACACGACTTAATCAGGACGAAATTGCTCTCATTCTTTCTTCTCACCATTCGAATTTTCTGACATTGGGAAACGGGATGGGGTAGGAATGCAATTAGTTGCTGGTACCTTCGTTTCGGCCTCCCGTTTCTTTTATTTGGGCAGATAGGCTTCTTGAAGCCAATCGTCATAATGGAGTTGGTCGCGGTCTTCCATCATGGCGTCTCCATTCCTGTTCCAGGGTTCTTGGCTGTCTAGAAAGCCTTGTATGGATTGATCGCACGCTTGCACCTTGCGCAAGTCAACAGTGTGGCTGCTGCGCTCGAGTTGGGCCATGGGGTCTTGCTGTGGTTCGCCGTCGATGAACGAGATATGAGGAATATCAGCGGTTGCAAACAAACGGTCTATTTCAAATTGACCATCGAAGATCCCTTCGTCAATGAACTGGCCAGCATGGTCTGGCTGGACATTATGATGCTGGCTACTGTTCATATAGGGATCTGATGCAGACCCAGTGCCCAATAGTGCAGGATCGACCTTTGAATTATCTTGGTTCTCGAAGGCCGACGCGAGAAAACTGTCTATCTGGTCTGTTTGATACAGTGCTTGTTGGGAATGATTAATATTCATCGTCCCCATCGGGGCTTGAGTTTTTCGAATCGTTACATCCTCGATCACACTTGGGTGCATAGAGCTCGGGATGTTGGTGGCTGGGCTCGCACGAACTGTGGTTTGGTAATACTGGCCACTCAAGTGCATGTCGGTATTCGCCATACACATTGGCGGGGTTTTTCCTGGGTTGTTATGAGTAAATGACGACCTCTGGGCCCCGCCCTCTGTATGGTCGTAGCAAAGACCTATAAAGCCGTTGATGGGTGTTCCCCTATTCTGGCTGGAGCCTTTGGGGGACTTTTTACCTCCTCTTGCTGTCTTCTTCGCCCCTCGAGCCCCTCCTATGCTACCAACATAGTCGACATCGTCATCCGGGAAGCCTTCAAGCTCGCTGGCCTCCGATTCTTCTGGTCCTTTCACTTCCTTCTTCTTCTTCCCATTTTGTGTCTTGCTAGGGCAGAATTTATATCCCGGGTGTGCCGTTTGGTGGTTGCTACGTTCGATTTTTGCAAGCTCGTTGTACTTGTCCCGGATTTCAAGTGGTTCCAGGGGCCAGCTCTCACCGCTAACGGAGGACACCACTTGGTGATTGTTTTGCAAGCACCAAAATTTCGTCCTATCGGCGTACGCCGATCGATATAGCATGAAAGAGTTCATCGGACGAGTAACATATCCACCACGCTTTTCTACCTCTTGTCTCCGAGTCTCGGAGCTTCGCCGAACCCATGACTCCATGTCCTTGACTGGGATGTGATCATAGCCCGCGGTGAGCCCACTTAGCGGCTCTATTAACTTTGGCACTTTGGGTTTTTCAGACTTTTCGGTACTTGGCTTGCGTTTTCGGGTGGATCTCTTGACTCTGATATGCGTAGCGGATTCACCGCTTGGGCCATTTTTGGTCGCGGTAGCTGTCCTGTGGTTGATCGCCGCTGCTGCATCTGAGGTGTTCCGGGCGGATCTTCTGGGGAGCGCCGGAATCGGGACCGGCTCTTGAAAGCTCATGTACTGGAAATGGTCAGGAAGGGTGTTGTCAAATTGGAAGCGATTACTTACCGGGCCTTCGAGCCTAGTGAGGCGTGCTTCAGTATTCTGATATACAGACTGGCCCATAAAGGTTAGCTGGGGTTTAATACGCCACGGGTGAGGTAGGTTTACTAGGTCATTGTAACTGTCATCGCTCATTGCATATTCCGGGTGCTACGCTTGACATTAGTTGGGATACCAATACAGCTTTCGAAAACATTACTTACCAAAAAGTCCATGTCGGTGCGTCCGGAGGTATCTGACGTGGGTGTAATTTGTTCCTGTGAAGGGAGCAATTAGAAATAGCCGGCTTGGTAGGTAAGGAACGGTACACACGTTGGGCTGATATTCACCTCTGTACCTGGCTAGATCGCGGTAATCTGGGGCGCTGTATGGCGGCTGGCCTGGAGGAAAGTAACCCGACTGACCGAGCTGGTGCTCTTGGGATGCGGGTGTTGAAGGTGCAAAGTATGATTGCTGACCAGAAGAGAGGCAAGGCGACTCAAAGTCCAAGCCCAAGGAGTGGAAGTTGTATGGAGTGCTAGAGGTGTTGGGCATACGCTGAAGAGCGAATTGTCCCTCAGTATTGCTGTGCGATAGTGCTGGTGACGGGGGAGCCTTTGCGGTGGTCGTCATCAGAAGTGAGGGAGATGCTCGTGCGTCAACGCAGGCCGAGGTCTCAAAGCCTTGGAGTGAAGGTGAGTGAGTGAGTGAGTGAGTGAGTGAGTGAGTGAGTGAGTGTGAGTGATGGTGTTTTTTGTTCTTCTGAAATTCCAGAGAACAAAAGCTGATAAGGTCTGTCCGATGATCAAAAGGCAGGCGTTGGAATTGTGCAAGACAAGATGGAAGGTGAAGAAAGACTGAACGAACCCAGGATGGGCAGCGGTTTATGAGGACAGTGCGGCGGGAAGCTACACGAAGGGAGCGGCACTCAGCAATACACTCAGACGGGTCTGGGAGGCGCTAAGGTATACTACACCTCTTTGTCGCCAGGGAACTCTGCTCGCACAGTGTGGAGCTGGATGTAGCGGTAACCGGGGATAGGTTTGCTGAAGGTATCTTTCCGCCTGCGCTGAGGGGGGGTCGGATCATGAAACGGTAGAGATGTTCAAGAGTTCACAGGAGTTGATGTATTTTTCCTTCCTTCCGGCCTCTCGAGAGGGTCAGAAAGCGAGGACTAGAAAGGAATTGTTCTTGTTCATCCGAACTTAGTTGGCTAAGGCAAGGAGTGCGAGTATAGATTTAGTTATATGGCGAGACACAGGCGATAGGCTTCAATCCCAACTGTCATGCCCTTTGGGCTAGGGACAGATGTGTGTGAGAGAGAGGGACCCAAGAGAAGCGTTCTGGGCGGCCTCTTCACATAGGGATAATTCGTAAGGCTTGGGAGTTTGGGGTAGCGGGAGGATGCAAGAGGCAGTTGCTTCAGGCGATGTTGCAGATTGGCAGTGACTGGGCGACAGTGTGTGCGTGATGGACAAACATACAGGTGCCAACTTCTCGAGAAGCGCGCGCACGATAACGTCTAGTACTCTTTGTTCGTGCGTAGCGGCAACGACAAATACCAGAAGAGCAGGGACGACGAATTCCTTTGTTCATAAGCATGGAAAGTGACGGGCGACGCATGGGGAGTTCAGATATATGTAGTATTCTTGCCCTCAATATGAAAGGGTCCCATAAGCCGGCACATTCTATCATATCTAGCGCTGGAATGGGTAAGAGAGGGAGCAAAAGAAATAAAACGTAAAGTGTGGGTGATTTGGATTTCGTTTGATCAGTTGCTGCTGTGAGTACGGTAAAGTGGTAGGGGGAAAAGGCTTTTGGGCTCGAACGGGGGTGTAAACTCTAATTACTACTAGTTGAAGAGGAAGAGGGAGAACGTTTTTGGAAAGACATGGCTGGGATGGACGCCGCTATGGGCTACAACTTTGATCACGGGCAAAAGCTTCGTTACTTGATCCCTAGAACCAGTACTGTACAAACTTTTCAATATCTATCCATCACCGGTGGTGGGATGAATCAGGGTCAGAAGATCGGCGAGCTATTAGACTGCTACGGTATACTCATGACCGGAGGGTGTGTGTGATGGTTTGTGAGTGAGGAATTGAACGAATAGATATCCATTGTAAGGGTCTATCGTCCTTTCCCATCCTCCTCCTCCTGCTGCTTCTATCCCTCCTAGAGAGTACTATCCTGACATTCCCCTCCCCGCCCACTTCCCACTTTCCAACCCAACTCAATTGAAGCAAACAGAAGCGAGCTCCGTAGCTAGCTTATTTCTCCGGCCATCCGATCATCTACACATAAATAGCCTCGAGAAATACGGAAATCACGACCTGCCCAGCCCAGGCTAGTTTCAAACCTCCCATCCATCCCATCCCATCCCATCCCATGCCAGATCATCCCAGACCCAATCCATGCCAGCACGGTACACCCTTCCTCTCCAAGAAATCTCACTACCTCCCCTTCCCTTCTTCTCTTCCACCCTTTCCACCCATCCTTCCATACATATGGGACAAGCGTGTACCGTAGGGCACGGTGCCCATCCTACACTACATACATGAACAGCCCAAACCCCAACTCCATCCAGTAACCCGCTGGCCAGCGACATATAGCAAACCATGGTACCGCTCCCGTTAGCTGCTGTACATCTTCCCTCCTGGCTTCCTTCCCTTCCCTTCCTCACTTCACTTTCCACAAGCATGTACACACATATACACATACACATACCCATACCCATACCCATACATACATAGCCTCCCACTTCATAACTCCCCGAACGCATAGAACCCACTTCAAACGGTTCACCCCCCGCTTCTACTAGGTGCATTCTTTTTTCTTTTCTTTTCTTTTCTTTTCTTTTCTTTTTCCTTTTTTCTTCCTTTTTTTTTGCATGCGGATACCCGCTTTACGCTAAAAGCTTGCTTGGCGACTTGATTTATTAGAGAGGGAGAGGGAGAGGGAGAGGGAGAGGGGGAGGGGGAGAGAGCGTATACGTATGTATGATAAGTATGTATGTGTATATATGTATGTGCATGTGTACGTCTGTGTGCGACAGGGAGAAGAAACCACCACCCCCAACCTCCGGGATACTTAATTTACCTCCTCCGATGTAAGCACCCGCACCAGACTTGTTGTGAGCGGGTGCCTGCATCTTGGGGCGTGATTTTTTTCGTTTTTTTCGTTTTTTTCTCTTTTCTCTTTTCTCTTTTCCCTTTTCCCTTTTCCCTTTTTCTTTATTTCCTTCTTCCCCTCTGGTGGTTAGTTAGTTGGTCAGTCAGTTAGTCGGTTTCAGATTTATAATAATAGCTCATGGAGGGAGGAAGGGGGGAGTATAATGAGCAAGATAGGGGCCTATTTACCTATTTTACGAAAGCACCATACCTGTTATATATGTGTATGATACCTAACCTAGTGTACTTACCGGCGTGGTTAAACCAGCGAGGGAAAGGGACTTTTACGATGGATGTTTCTGTCCTTGAAGTTTAGTTTGTTTTATTTTAGTTTAGTTTAGCCTTTTTTCTTCTTCCCTTCTTTCCTCTCTCTTAGCAAAAAGTGTATTCTTCCTCCTTCGTTCTACTTCCGGAAGTCGCTATTGGTCGCCAAGAGATTACTCTATGTTTATCATGAAGTATCACTCGGTAGTAGTGATGCCGAGTGCGGCTTTTTGCCAAGAGGATCATCCGCAAAGGGGGGAGGGGGGATTCGCTTCCGTTCCTCCTTTTAGCCCTCTGCTGGATTTGGGAGGGGTTTCGGTTTGTATGTATTTTATTGGCTTCTTTTTCCTCCCCTTTTCGGAATGGAGGTTGTGGGGGGGAGTACAGCACCTCCCCTGATACTCGGACCAGATATCATAGGCTGCGACCGACTTGGAGAGGGTGAGGGTGCTGGTTATACTCAGTCATGAATTGGTTATTGCGGGCCGGTAATGTAGCTCCGCATCATATCCTACCCCCCGTGATATAGTCATACAGGTTCCCCTAGGTGGCTAGTTAATCAGTTGGCCAATTAGTTGACAAGGCGGATGGTCTAGCTACGGGATGGCGTCCCTTACCCCCCCCCCCCCCTCCCCTACTGCACCTCCTCATGCAGGTCTAGATCCTCGCTAATTGAAGATCTGGTGCTACAGCAGCAACAGCGGTAGGGCACAAGGGCTAATGAGTTCGATGCGATACTTCCCAGTAGCCTGGTTTTTGAGACCCACCCTGAGTGATAAGATGCTAGCGGAGGTGTGGCATGGCACGGTATGGCATGATATGGTAGAGCATGTGCAATTCCAATTCCTACATACCCAGCTTGTAGAGCCGTCGTTTACCCATGTGAGACTAGAGTACCCGTAATACCCATCCGACCGGCGAGGTAGTGGACCTACATCGTCTGAAAGAGTGGGGCCAACGAGCATACTACAGTAGCACCTACTCTGTTACTGCCCTCTCCTACCGGAGCGCTCCTTATTACTTGCAGGTGAGGGCGTGGGGGACCCCTAACTTTGGTGGTATGGCAGCATGCCATCAGATGTCAGGGGAGATCACTACAGTACCGCCACCACACCACCAGCGGTACCACCACCGGTACCAGCCAGCCACACGTTGAAAAATCCTGTGAAGGTTTAAGTCAGCGAGTTAGTGTGAACCTACGTACCCTCCCACCACACAACAGCGCAGAGTATGATCCACACTTCGCTGTGCTGTGCTACACTTTGTACTCGCTACCATGTCCTACTTCCGGAAGACACCGCTAAGAGGTACTTAATTGGACGGTGGGTTTGTGAGGCATTCAGTCAGTTGGTGGTCTATTAGCGGCCGAATTGAAACCGGACATTTAAGGTTTTAATAAATTTACTAACTAAGAGACACCGCCAATCCAGGGCTACGGCCACCAACGGCATTACGTTCCAAGCGCCAAGCCGACGCCCCCATAATAGCGCCCGCCTATGGTGGCAACGCCCGTACAAAGTGCCCGGCTTCAATTCGGCCCCGCTAGTACAGCACGGTATAGGAACTGTATACTGTGTGGCTGAATAGGTGGGGATGACTAGTTCACCCCCTTCCGCGCGCAGAGAAGCAGGAGTGAGATAGAGAATAAACATTAGGGCATTTACCGTACCAAACCGTTACCTGCCCCTAGCCAGATATTCAGTTAGCCAGCCTTAGATAGCCGCACACACCCCAAACCTCCCACAGATGCCCTACGATACCACATCATACGCACACCCTCACAAGAAGCGCCAAAATCGAAAATCAAAACTCTAAATAAAAAAACCGCCGAGGAAGCCAGCAAACAATTGGCACCAAGGTCCAGAGCACGTTCTGCAACCCGGAGGCGGCCGCCTGATTGGCGGCGGGATGAGGTGTTGGTGGAATCGCTGGTTACCTCCGCCCTGCTCCCTCTCTTCACAGCTAGGGCTTCCAGTTTGGAAAGAGGGAGGGAGGGAACAGTGTAGTGCTGCCGTGCTCAGTTAGAGGTGGCGAGGAACAAGTGGGGACGAAGAGAGTGAAGGAAGAAATAAGCTTTTCCACCCAGCTTGAGGGAGGAAGATCATCGCCAGCCCCGGTGCCAGGAAAGCCCCTACGGCAACTGCACTGCTGTTTAAGCTCACCAGCAGCGATGAGAGAAACGTTTACACACCCTCTGCGGATCCCACCCTACTCACCAAATTGCCGGTATCGTCGCCGGCTCCCGTTCCTGCCTGCTTGCTCCCCACCCTCCCCCCAGCCGCCACCAGCATAACACGGTGCCAAAACCGGATACTAAAGTTTCTTGGGCCACGTCTTGAACCGCGTCCATTGAAATTTGCATAGGTTTTCCGTTCCCTCCCTCCGTCCTGGAGGGATGTACGGAGAGAGGGGCTACTAGGGTTCGACTTACGAATGACTGATCGCCAACCCGGGGTCGATTTGACTCGAGGAAAGTTTTTGTCGGGGTCAGCGAGGTTAGTCTCACGGCGGTGGAGTTGTGATAGTTGGAGGGAGTGGGGGTTGGGGCGCAAAGCTTTTGTTTGTGAAACCAGAATTAGTAGTTGTTAGAATGCGCTACTGCTGTAGGCGGTGGACTCCATATAGCCAGGACAAGCACAACAAGGGAACCGCCTTAGAGAGCTCCCATGAGGGAACAGGGGGGGCTCAGCGGTCGGTCTGGCTGTGTTCGTCCTTTGTGAGACTTTATGGGTATAGAAGACTAGTAAGGACCTTGTATTATACGGTAAGCTGTGCTAGTTAAAGCGGGTGGTAGCAATGGAGTTACCCGCTTTTTGGAGCGAGTGATGGGTTGGGTATCTGTGAAACATGGGGCACAGGGGTCGCTTGGATGAATACTATCTGTTGAACGCCGATGGGTGACAATAGTTTGACCATTAGCCGTAGAGCTTGAGGCCAGTTAAGACGACAAAGCCCGCCATGTTCTTGACTTTGTGTCTACCAGAGTCCTTTAAAGTAATAAAGCAGAGGTAACTAAGCCACACACCATAAGGCAACACTAGTGCCTACAATATAAGTCTATAATAAATAACGGCCAGATTTTCCATCCGGAAGATACATGAATGAAATCCTGCAGTGCCATCCTATTATCTCCGCATCTATTCGTCGTCCGAATCACCATCCGAATCTCCAAAGATTGCTCTAAAAACTTCCTCCCCAGCCCTCTCCCCTTCCAAAGCCTCGTTCCTCTCGGTATCCACAGTGGGCACAACAGGTTTCTGCGCCACCTCCGGTAGCTCATACTTATCGTCGCCTTTCACTTCCCTCATCATATCCGTAATTTGAGCCCTGGCAACCAGCTCTTTCGAGGGACCAGGCCTATTCCCCGGACCAGCAGACCCCTCCCCAGACCCGGCCGGCACGTCAGAATAATTGGGTGGCGGGACATTGAACCGTTTACATAGCAGTCTTGACGGGCAGAAGTCTATAACAGACCGGGTTAGCGGGCCATACATAGACATTCGAGCAGCAGCCTGGGCAGGGTCCTCTGGCTTTTCCTGAGGGCGATGGATGAGTACGTCCGGGTCGGTTGGTGTATCGGTATTTCCTTGAATATTCGAAGATGGCGAGGAAGATGAGGTGAACCGAGTGGCTATCATCCCAGTCAAAGGCTTGAATATGCGCGCCGCGCCCATAAACTCGTTCATTTCTTTAACCCAGTCCTGGGTGTTCATGCCGTATTTCTACGCTTTGTCAGCTGGAATTGTTATCAGAGAAAAGAGGGGTTTTGAGCATACCCTGTCTGGTAACCCCTCTCTCAGCCCTGCTTGCACTTCTAAGAATGCTCGGTATCGTGATCGCTTCTCAAGGTCGTCTGCGTATGGCATGAAACCTCCCTTCAGTGTGCCCAGAGCTTGGCTTTTATCAAGTTTAGGGACAAGGTCTACCATAGAAGACGATGAGCTAGAATACATGGCGGGTGGAGCCTCGCCCAAGGCTGGTGGCAAGTTCTGGTTTCCCGTAACACTGGCAAGCCTATCTCTCACGGCCGGAGTCAAGAAGTCGAAGACCGACTTTCCCGGCAATGGTATTTCTCCAAGTAACTTCCCTCGTATGTGAGGGTTGAGCTTCTGCTCCGAGTCTAGGGAAGCGGCGGGCTTGGTATCCTGAACTCCCGAAGTCTTCAGGCCAACCGGCTTCCAACTCTCCGGAACTGTGGGTGGAGGGTACCATCCATCCTGTGTCTGAACTGGCTCTGCGGATAGGACAAACCCTTCTAGGGGCAGCCTCCCATCATGGCATTTCAGTAAAGATGTCGTAGCCTTCGATCTACCTACCTTCTTGGAAACAAAAACATGTCTAGCTGGCTTCTTCACAATCGTAGCCTTCTTCTTCTCGCCCCCGATCACGCGGTTGTAGGCACTCTTTGGCCGGATCTCATAAGGATCCTCGTCGTCTTCGCCATCATCATTCAAAACTCCGACTCCAAACCCACCACCCTTCCTCTTTTTCTCCTTCGCAGCCGGACGCTCGGTCTCTGGCTCTTTCCCTTGCTGCAGTCGATCCTCGCCCACATACCCCAATCCTCTAGAATCATTCTTCCGTGTAAACGTCACAACTGCACTGTTTGTCGGCGCAAATAAATAGGTCTTCCCGGTATTATCCACGACATCATCAATCACAGCCTTCCTCCGGACCTTGGGGCCAATACCTTGTCCTTCTTTCCAGCCCATTCTCTTAAGAAGCTTGGCACCCATCGTGTCTTGCACAGCAGGTGTGAGCAGGTCCATCAGGGTAACCTGTCTAACTCTCCGGCCAAGCTCCTCCTCCGTAGACCCGATCCCGGAAAATCCGGACGTTGTTTCGACAATCTGTGCTTCCGCTGCTTCTTTAAGGTCTTCCTCGTCCATGAAGTCTTCGGGCCGAGCTTGAGCAGCCTTCGCTCGTGCGGCCCGGGAGGACTTGAATGTTGCGGGAGTCCACCCTGTCACCGATTAGCTTCTCTGCTTTGCAAACACTTCGATTACATCAACGGAGCAGACGAACCTTCTTTAGACCCGACAGTATTGAAATACCTACTCATTCACCATTAGCCCCCGGCACTCAGAACCAAAATCAGACCAAGCAACGACAGCACCATACCCAGCACTAAACCCTCCAGTGAAAGCCCCATGCAATCTCTTCCTTCCACGCTCATCTGTAACCTCCTGTTTCCAAACCGGAACGTAACTCCCGTCATCCCTAGTCTCGGAATCCAACGCCGGCAACGCAGTCCCGAACGCAACGAGCGGAGCCGAGTTCGAATTGCTTCCTCCACTGCCATCAGCCTCATATGCGGCTCGGGGCCTTTTACTGGACATGTGGCACGAAGTTTTGCAGTATTATTGTACTTGTATTAGGTTGTGTGGCTCTGAGAGATGCTTTGGTGAGCGGGATAAACGACTGATGATCTGCGGCGTAGTCGGGGGTTGGAATTTGCGCTCGCAAAAGTTGCCAGCTTGGTATTGTGTTGTGCAGGGTGATACCTCAGATCCGGGCCGTTAGGTTATGGTGGTCAGGTTCTTGGCCGCATTCTGCTATGCGGTGGTGACTCCTGTATAGTACTCGAGTAAGCACTTACAAGTTTGCGCTCTGGATAGGCTGAGTTAGGGTGAAAAGAAGCCGGAATTTGTGGCTTTCGCGTATCGATATGCAAGATGGTGCCGTCCAACTGCCACTGGTGGGTGTGTGTGGCTGCGCCACTGGGGATGAATGTGTGGCTGAGATTGAGATGGTTTGTCATATTACAAGCAGTATCATATCATACCGTAAGGACTGGAACGCAGGTAATTGAACCTCACGCTTAGACGTTGGAGTTGCTTCTCCTATCGCAGCAGGGTCTATTATCTTTTTCTTTTTCTTTTTATTTGTCTCAGCGGAGGGCTGAAAGCCAGCTTTTTCAGAGTGATCCCCCTTCATCCAAAGAGGGGAATTCTGGAGGCCTCAGTCTGAGGTTCAATCATTCAAGTTCTTACGACAATACTCTGGTGCTGGCCAATACCGGGGTTTATGAGATAGCAGGACCAGGGAAGCTTAGGTCCTGTTGTTTGGCCCAAGAGAGATAATGCTCTCAACATTTCCATCGCGTCAACCCCTGTAAGGGTTTCTCACGAAACCCCCGCTCTACGGCTATAAAGGCCAATGCCATGCCTCTGACAGCATGAGTTCTATCGGATTACCTTACTATAATAGAGTTGTCCACGAAGACCTATATTATTAGACTGCTCACGATTCCGAATGGATCCGAGGGCTATGGATAGCAGTGTGAACGTGTAGAATTACCCACCTCATCATAAAATACAGGTTCTTTAAAATAATCACAGCAGACAAAGGATGTATCTACCGTATACCAACCCTGTGCAACTTTGAAGGGTTAATTTTTACCATCTAAGAAGGAGTAGCAAATCGCTTGATAGGACCTTCGGACCCCCCATACCGGTAATTCTGTATCTACAGTACGCGTCCCCAACACTAACCAGATACAGACAATAGGAGTCAAACATCCGTTCAACTGGACCAAACACCGTCACCGAAACAGGAACTTACTGCAACAGCTACAAACTCTGAGAGAAGCAGAATCAGGCAACCAAGGCACCACTACCGATAAAGCACCATCACTCCAACTCACCCCTCCAAACCATCCCCCGTGCGCTAAAACGATCATCAGCATCATGTTTTCAGCACAGTATTCCCATGCCACCTCCGCACTTATCGACATTGCCACTATAGATATTGTGGCTTTAGAAGCAAGGTACAGCAGGAAAAAATGACCGTGTCGCCGGAACACAGAGGGCAGTGTGAGGTCTCAAGGACGTTCCGCACGCAGGGCATTCCTAATGCGGCCTCAGATTGAAAAAACCAACCCTGCGATTAAAAATCCACCAGACCACATGCCAATCGATAGAGGACTCAAATTCGAACCAATACTCGTACCGGGGGATTTTGGGATGGAAGATAATTTGGGGAGAGTACACTGTACTTGTACCCGAGTACATGTGTTTGTGTGTTCACAAATTGCTATGATATCCTAACTAAAGGGGAGGGAAGGGGTAGACCCCTCTCAAGGGCGGTAAGGTATAGCTTAAGCAGGCGACCGTCTGGTATCATGCGCTAATCCGCCACCCAGCAGGAAGTTTTGATGCCACCGGCATCGGTAGCATCTCGACGGCCCAGGGTACGGCAACTTGGCCATAAATTACCTCTTCGAATCCACTGACCCGATCCAAACCCGTGGAAATAATATATTTAAGCTTTTCTGCTCTACTACTTAAAGTGGAGACCAAAAAGGCCCCCCCCCCATTTCTCCCGAGTCGGAGGCTTGGGGTTTAACGTTACTACCCGTCTTTTGGCTTTGCACGGTTGCGAGCGGTGATCTTGCCCGGGGTTGTAAACATTCGCATGCATGCCACCGCGGTACGGCATCAGAGCCGCAGGGCGGAAGTGACGACGACGACGTTCCTTCACGACAATGTAAATGTAAGTGTAGTGTGAGAAGGGGAAAAGAAACAATCCAGCCTTTTTCCCTCTTCCTCTCTACCCACGCGTACTCATGTAGTTATTCATAGGTTAGGTAGATCGTACTCTTGTGAACACCAGTAAATTATTATTTTTGATCAGCGAGGCACGAGACTTGCTTTTGGTTGACCTCGAGACCAGGGCGGACCGAGGCACTGCAGGGTGAGTGAGGGAGGATGATCCCCCCCCCCCCAAAGTCCTGGACTCATGTCACGTTGAGGTAAGGTTACCGGTACGTGGAAAGTACCAAGCAATACCGGTACTGTAAAATGGAGTTGGGGAGGGGGGGAGGTGCTACCGGTGATACTCGCATAATTTGGCAGACGAGCAAGCGATCAGGTACCATTGGCGGAGAAGAATGCAAGGAAAAATAATATTACGTGACACCGGGGAAGTGAGCGTCTCAGCCAGTGTCGAGTGACATGTCAAAGGGGCCACGGGAAATCACCGACAGCGGGCCACAGGAAATAAACTTTGTTGCAAGTGTATCGACGATTCTCCCACTCATACTAGTGTTCACGCTTCTTTTCTTTGCTTCTTTTGCCCCAGTACTCGAGTACCTCTCTTTGGCCATACCGGTACCAGTACTGTATTTTAAGAGGGTACACCACTGGGCACCGTGCATACCGGTACTGGGGTTAGGAGTAATGTGTGGTTCATTCATGCCTGTCCCCGCAGTGGTCCTATATCATGGGCGGAGAAGTGGCAGGAACTATTCGTATTGGATGGGTTTGAGCTCTCCCGGTTGGATATGAGGAGCGGGCGGGACGGGCAACGCCAGTTTGCAATACAGCGAACAACGAACGAACAGCAAACAGCTATTTCCCACAGTTGACTTGCCAAACCAGTGACCTGAGTGGATGAGGGGGCACACATGGCATGATCGATGCAATGGCAGTACGCCGTGACAGGCGAGATAAGTTATGTGTGATCATGGGGTGGGGATTGGCTGGGAATTGGGGGACTGGGACTACCGGTACATCTCCTGTAATTGTGGTGATGATGGGGGGTGTGAGAAGGGAGAAGTTGTGGATTTGGTCGAGGTTCTGCGGTTGTTTGCTTGGCTTCTCTGCTAGATCTACTTCCTGTTCTGCGATGCGGCCTTCTTGCTTTTGGTTCCCCTTTGCCCACCATACTGTAGTCTTTGCTTTCCTGTTGTTTATTCATCTCTCTCTCTCTCCCTCTCTCCATCTATCTACCTTTCTTTGCTTGACCAAAAGTCCGGCCATCTCTGCTCTACCTGCTCTGGTAGCCTTTTCTATTTTGCGCCCCTCCTTCTATTTCTTACTCTGGATACTAGAAAATACCCCCTGGTGCCGTTGCACTCACCAAGAGCAAAGATTGCGCCGCTTGTCTGCCCGGCTTTTGAAGTGGTGGTGATTCTGTCAGTCCTGCCAGTCCATCCGCCCTCCCTCCCCCCATCACACCCACCGGCGTAATCTATCCATCCATCTTCAACCCTCGCCCGTCCTTCGTACCTCCTCTCCATTTCTCCCTGCTTGTCCTCGCCTTTCCTTCTGTTTTCCCCTCATCCCTTCCTCTCATCCTCCTCTCACACTTTTCCTTTGCTCTCCTGCCCATCCTCTCCGCAGCGCATCAGCAGCAGTACTATAGTTGTTGTTGTCGTTGTCGTTGTTGCTTACTTGCTGTTCGTTGCCCCAGTCGACACCGTACCGTGCAATCTGTTTGTTGCTGCTCTCCCATTTCCCTCGCAAATATCAGCTGGTTCCCCTCCACCTTCCAAAAAAGACCCCCCCAGACTCGGTTTCCCCGCCCTTGCCTGTGTGATTCAACACACTTTCTCGGCTCCCCATCTCGCTTCCAATTATTGAAGCTGTCCGTTGCTCCTGCAACGCCCCCCCACATTTGTCCTAACCCTAACCCCCCGCCTATTACCTCCTCGCCCTCAACATCTCCTCCATTCTATTCGCCTTCATCTTCGTGGCGTTGTTATAAACTCACATTCCACATCTTGGATCATGACATCCCATCAACAGGCCCCTGTTGTCGTCCAGCGACAACAAAGCTCCCGCCACCAACGACAATCCTCTTCCGCTTCTAGACCCACAACCTCGTCCCGACCAGTGGATCCAAACTCCTTGCACCCGCCATCTTCTCGCGATCCCGAGGCACCTCGCTCGGCTCCTTCTGCTGCGTCATCGAATCGCCCACCAAACTCGAGAACGGCATCGGCGATGTCGGAGGCTCAAAGTGTTACAACCAATGGGACAAGTGCTCAAGGACCCTCTGTCGGTATCCCCGATGATGGCAATCGTCAGAGCCACCACCCGCAAAGACCAAAAAAGACATCGATTCAGGGCTCTACTGGGACCTGGATACTTGGAAAGACAATTGGTGCCGGCAGTATGGGTAAAGTCAAGCTTGCTAGGAAGTCGGATGGCTCGGAACAGGTCCGCATTTCACCTCTTACCCCCCATAAGAATTATGCATTATTGTTGCTTACTAGGTTTGCGTTGTGGTGTTTAGGTTGCAGTCAAAATTGTACCCAGGCAGGTCATCCAGGAGCAGGGAATAGACCCGGCGACTGGACAGCCATACCCTCCTCGCCACGACGATAGCAAAGAGGTTCGAACGGCTCGGGAGGCTGCTATAGTTACTTTGCTTGATCACCCGTACATCTGCGGAATGCGCGACGTAATCAAGACAAACAACCACTGGTATATGCTTTGCGAGTATGTTAATGGTGGGCAAATGTTGGACTACATTATTTCACATGGGCGGTTGAAGGAAAAGCAGGCCCGTAAATTCGGTCGTCAGATCGCGAGTGCGCTTGACTATTGCCATAGGAATTCCATCGTTCACCGAGACCTCAAGATTGAAAATATCTTAATTTCGAAGACCGGTGATATAAAGATCATAGACTTTGGACTCTCAAATCTGTTTTCCCCAAGATCTCATTTAAAAACTTTTTGCGGCTCTCTTTACTTTGCTGCCCCAGAGCTGCTACAGGCTAAACAATATATCGGTCCGGAGGTTGACGTTTGGAGCTTTGGAATTGTTCTTTATGTTTTGGTCTGTGGGAAGGTACCCTTTGATGATCAGAGCATGCCCGCGCTGCATGCAAAAATCAAACGTGGTGCGGTTGATTATCCTCAATGGCTTACTTCAGGTACTGCGAATCTTCGATGCTGTTGGGGTGCTAGCTGATTGACGGGGAACAGATTGCAGGAGCCTACTCGCCCGGATGCTTGTTACCGACCCCAGGAACCGAGCTTCACTACAAGAAATCCTGAACCACCCTTGGCTGCTTAAGGGCTTCCAAGGGCCTCCTGAGAACCATCTCCCTCACCGAGAGCCTCTTACACTTCCGCTTGACCCTCAAGTTGTCCAGGGGATGACAGGATTTGAGTTTGGGACCAGTGAAACCATCACTGCACAACTTTCAAAAATTATCGATTCAGAAGATTATCAGAGCGCCGTCCGGAATGCAGCGAGTAATACACCCCTAGCGTCACCAAACCCGGAGAGGAAAAAGGGATTTGGATTTGATTTCTACAAGCGACGTTCATCAACAAGCTCTAAGGACACTCTGACAAACCCTAGTAGCGAGATCTTAACACATCCCTTGTATCCGGATCCTATCAATGCGTACAATCCACTTATCTCCGTTTATTACTTAGTTCGGGAGAAGTTGGAGAACGAACGCAGCTTGATGAATCCACCTGCGCAGCTTCTGTTATCTGCTGGGGATGTTGAAAAATTCGCCAAGATCACTATTCCTAAGCAACCAGAAGCTGCTCACACCAGCGAGACAAGTTATGAATTCAAGGGTGAATCTGTCTCTGCAGGTGGAAGAACTCGCTCGAGGGCAAGAACTCATGGAGACGAAGAGGTTTCTGAGGCGATGAAAAAGGTCAATCTCGGTGGCGCTTCGCTGCCACCTTCTCCAGTCATCCCTCAGCATGTCAAGGAAGACGCCGGTGCGACAAAGAAGGAGAGTACTGTTGGCGGGATGCTCAGGAGGTTTAGCACGAGAAGACATCATTCCTCCCGGGGCGATCCATCGAGAGCCGATGCTAAGCCCCCGCCTCCACCAACTCTATCTTTACAGCCGCCAAGTGGCTCTACACATGCTGATGCAACTGCTCCACGGAGGAGCCTTTCGGTCCGAAGGGCTCCGGGGTCGTCTCGCGGAGAATCGAAGTCTGCTGTTCAGGCGGTTCAACCCGATTTATTAACACCCCCGACAACTTCAGATGGGGGCTCAAAGCGGTCAAGCAAGTTGGGTAGATCTACTAGCGTATCCGAGGCTGATTGGCGACGGAGGTATGGCCGGAATCACTCCGGCGATCCTCCAGGCACAAGTGGCTCCGAGAGGTCAATCTCTGCTAGGGACGATAGTGCTGTTAGTGACAGAGGTTCTGGCACATCAAAGGCTACGACAACCCGAACCAAATCGTTAAGTCATGGACGAGGAGCGGGGACCTCCGGAAGCCGTCGTGGACGGAAGGATGAGGCCATCGCTACTACATCTGCGTCTAACGAAGTTCCGGAAGAGGACGGCGCGGACGCTGCTACATCAGTAGGAAGCGCGGATGGGCAGAACTCTGCAACACTATCTTCGGACTATGTTAAGCCGGTTTTCCTCAAAGGGCTTTTCAGTGTGGCTACAACTTCTACTAAACCTCCGGTTGAGATCAGAATGGACATCATTCGTGTTCTCAAGCAGCTCGGTGTGTCCTACAGGGAAATTAGAGGTGGATTTACCTGTGTTCACAGGCCTAGCATCGATCTCAAGAGTGTCCAAGATAACCCGTCGTCTCAATCTCCAGAAGCCACGAACATGGTCACTACGCCGTCCCACCGAAGAAAACTCTCATTCGGTGGGACCAACAGCAGCAACGCAGGTTCGGGAGCAGGACAGTCGTCGCCGCACAAGTCGGGCGGGAAGCGTAATAGAGAACGCGCAGACACTAACTATTCTAACAGTGATGTTTCCAACGAATCTATGCATGATGGCGTCCTTGGTGGCTCCCTGATCCTCCAATTCGAAATCTACATCGTCAAGGTTCCGCTGCTGGCTCTCCACGGGGTCCAATTTAAGAGCGTGAACAAGACGAACACTTGGCAATATAAGTCCTTGGCCAGCAGGATTCTTGCAGAACTTAGACTCTAGAATTACTAGTAGCTTAGCCCTTTCAATCCTAATTTTGTACTATCGTTTATCACGGGTTTCGGTTTGCGGGGACGCGGATAGGGGGATAGTTAGGGTCGGTAGTGTCAGGGAAAACAGCTTTTGTTGCTTTTTCTTTCTTTATATTCTCTTTATTCGGGCTGGCGGTGTTCCCATGGTTTAACGTGTTCTCTCTCTCCCTTACTCTTTTTTTCTCGTTTTTTCTTTTAGTTTGTGGATCGACTTGTCTGCGTTCGCTTTGCCAGGATACCCGGTTGTGCGTGCGTGTTGGTAATGGCGGCGCAGGGTTTACGCCTGACTATTACTCTAGTCAGTCAGTTTTAAGAAACGTGAGTCGTGAGCACAGCATGGCATGACATGGAATAAGTGAGAGTGCGTGCAGCACTCTATTCTTTTTTTCCTCCTCTTCCCTTTTCCGTCCTGCTTCCTTTTCTCTTTCACCAGCATAGCGTTATTCCGGATATGAAGTGCTTGCACCAGCCCAGTCTAAAACGGAAGTTTCTTTCCCGTCCCCTTTCCTTTTACCGTTCTTGATTCAAACTCCATTCGTTTTTTTTTTCGTTTTTCATTTCATCTCCCGGAGTCCGTATGATAACTTGGAATAATTACTTGGCTGATGTAGCAATTGAGATGACGGCCTTTTCTTCCCTTTTTCTGCTTACTGCTTGCTTACTTGCTTGCTCATTTACTTATTTATTTACTTGTGTTTTTGCATGTCAACTTAGCTGCCTGGGGATAATTGGTTTTTATGGTGTTCCTTTTTCCCCTTTGTACTTGTTTGGTTTGACTAGCTGACTAAATTAAATTCCCTGCCGATCGCTGATTTTTTTGATTTTTTTGTTTGCCGTTGGTTTTGGTCGCCTAATAAGATAGTGTTTAGTTGTAGTGGCATTTTTTTTAGTTAAGAAGAGGGATTGAGGTCCGGTCAAGTATGAATATATGTTATTCTTGTGTGGTTTAATGATCACGGGAGGTCACTCGGCGGTGTCTAATGGGTCGCTTGTCGTATGATAGGTTTTGATGTCGATCAGGGTGTGCTGTTAAGAGTACCGCAAGGGCAATGTCTGAGCCATCACTTGCCGTGGAATCCTGAGGAGGGAGGGATTTTGGCTGTTTGGTGGCAGTGCACGAAAGGGTGCATGGAGGGGTGGTTCAATGGGGGTGCACCGTGCAGCACTTGAGACCCAGAGCTCTAGTGATTACCCGGGTGGTTCGGGAGATGGTCCTGGGCATCGGGCACGGGTGATGCTGGTTCCTGTCGAGGGGAACTGGAGCGGGGCAAGTTCAGTAGTGCCAACACAGATCCAAACCTGCTCCGGATCACCTCCACATTGTAAGCTCCCTACACATAACACGTAAGTTACGGTACTTCATGGTAAACCACGTAGTATCATATCATACCATATATCATATTCGAATCCCTGCATCCCTAGTTGCAGTGAGGCCCGATGCCCAGGACCCTACTTCCACCTTTGCCCTTTCCTCCCCATCCATACCCCCTGAATCCCAACTTCACCGCCCCCCGCACAAAGTTCAATACCTCTAACTAATCTAGAATATGATACAATACTCGCATCTTGCTTACCACACATTGAATATCATAGAAAACCTGGAGCTCGGGGGAATACCAGCCACATACCTATTATACCCACCGACCCATGGAGCTGCCTTCCAAGCCCCGCACACTATTAACCAAAGCGTCTGTGTACCTACTCGCTTTTACACCCTACGAGGGGCAGCGAGTCTGTGCATAGTCCATCACTGCCACCGTATCTCAACCCGCTTTCGTCCCATGAATCTGGCTGGGTTTGGATTCTAGATGTTTTATGGCGTCTAGGATGGGCAGTATGGTATGACATCTCTCCGATTCCAGACCATCCATCCGGAAACCTACGTGCCGCGACCCTAAGTTAAAAACTAGGTCTAAGAGCCTTGGCGGCATGACCTCCGGATATCGGTATTATGAGAAGGAGGATGGGGTCATGAACGGTCACTCGTGAGAAAAAAAATGTGAAAAAAAAACAACCTTAGTGTGCGGAACCACAATTTCATAGTGCAGTCCGTGCTGCGCCATAGAAGATTCGTGGTATGATACCGAGCGCAAAAAGGCTAGAATGTAATCTAGAGAATGAGATTACTACAAGTTGGGGATATTGCAGTGAACCCATGTTATGACATACACTTGTCATCGATTCAAGCTGTGTGTGTGGAGGGTGTCTTTGACGGCGTTGTGCATGCGTGATGCACTACCCGCTTCGAAATCCCATCTTCCAGGAACTTCCCGCCCCGAATATCCCCCATCGCATCGTGCGATCGCTCAGGCAGCATTGCAAAGACCATTGGTCTCTGCATGTAATTAATTGGTGGTAATTGTCGGGGTTCTATCCCTTCATTCAAACTAGGCTAGCACCAACACACTCATCCGGGCCGAAAACAACCTCCCCAAAACCGGGAATCTCTATGATTTCCTTTGCAATACTCAAGTCCATTCCACGAATTTTCGATCCCTCTTTTTCTTTTTCTGCTCCACCCTCCTTTCTTTCTTTCTTCCATCACACTGGGAATGTGAGGATTGGAGCTATCATACATTGCACCAGAAGTATCCAAGGATCGCAGATACCCCGGGAGGAAAAGGAAGCTGTTAAGAAGAGACTTGCACATGTAACATCTTCATTACCTGACCCAAGTTTGTGTTGCGCAGATAAACTCAACCCCCCCCCCCCCCCTCAGTCAAATCCCAGCCTCCTTTTAAAATCATAATATTATTACAAATTCCATCAGTATAATTACCACAAGAACTAATATCAGGAGGGTTTAGTTTTTTTTACCACTAGTCTTCTGTCCAAATCTCTAGCCTCCACAACAACTAAAACTAAACCTCGAGCGGAGCCTGCAGCCCTTCTTTTTTTTTTCTTCTTTTTCGTTTGCGATTTCCCCAGCTTTCGCGATTTTAGCATCCCCGATTAGCCACAAACCCTGCCAAGCCGGTTGATGTGTGGCCCCCCAGTGGCATGCCGCTCCGTGCACTCTCCACCTAATACTTTCTTACCCCCCCCCCTCCCTTCTGAGGCGAGTGATCGGTCGTGAACCTGTTTGATCGGTTTCCTCATTTTTAAACTTGGATCCGCGCAGCCAGGTAACGTAGGTAGTAGGTTCATAATCGCTGTGGGGGTTTTCGCGTTGGCGAACCGCAAGTACAACTGTGACTGCTTGGGTTTTACGCCTCTTGACGGACTGTCCAGGCCACCTCATCTCGTCTCTCCCAGAGGTAATACTACTCGTCCCAGGGAAGAAATATTCGAAAATACGAATTTTGAGTTTGTATGGACGCTCAGACAATCGCAGGGGTTTTACCATATATATTTTTAATCCCTGTTTCCGGATAATTCTTGCCTGGGACGAGTACACAGGACTGATCGCTATTTAACACTACCCACCACACAATCACACATGTACACTCAATGAAACCGAACCTCATCCTCGCTCTCTGCTTCATAATTAAAAAAAAAAGTCTTTATTGCTATAAACATCATACTCTCATAACTCATACCTATCTGCTCCCGAACCCTTCTCCCTACTCTTTCATCCATACTCCTACCCCCCCCCCCCCTACCCTCATGACCCTCTCTATCCATCCATCCCCAGCTGTCGTCTAATCATCCAAAACCATTACACAACCCGGGGGTCAACCGCACTCCTTCAAGGTTCGGGAAAACAGACATATCAATCGTCGTAAAAGTGAGTTGTAAGGGAAATGGAAAGTGTAAGAAAAGGAGCGGATGGCAAAGGAAATTCGTAGTAGGAGATATAATGATCGATGGAGTTTTTGTATGAGTAAAAGGAGTGACGAAAGGAAAGAGGCCAAGGAGAAAGGAAATGTGAAATAAGCAAGCAAAGACGTTTTTAACACCCCAGACAGGTTTAAGAGAGAAAAAAGAAAAGAGATAAGGGTATATACAAGAATCGAAAGGAAAAAGAGCAGTGAAAGCGCTTGGAAAAAAAGAAAAAAGAAGCAAACCCTGGATTTCGAACAAACGTAACTCCCCGTTTCCATGATTGATGTTATTTTGAAAAGAAAAAAGACAAGCGAACAGAGAAAAAGAACAAGTGTAAAGAGAAAAGAATCCCCCGACCGACCAGACCGGGACCTGGTAAACCCCAGACCTTGACATTCCATCACTTCCTTTCCCATTTCCATCTGCGTTCCATTTCCCACGGGTTCTTCGAAAACATGCCATCCAGCTACCCACCCAGATTCCAGAGCCTAGAGCAACAAAAAGCCCAAGCAGTCGAGCAAGCAATCAAAACTAACCAGCGCACGCGCCCCCACAATCCCACATTTATAGTGAAACATATGTATACTGTGATCCAAAGAAAAAAGAAAAAAGAAAAGAGTACCGAACACCCAGGTGCCAAACGACGAAATATTGGAGATGTAAAAATAAAAAAACGCAAAGCAAGAGACAATGCAAAGGGCTAAAAAGCAGGTGCAAACCAAACATAACCTCCACCGAATGCATGCGGTTTTATCTTTCCCTACTCCAATGCAAACCCAAACACAACGCTTTCTTTTTTTGCGCCCCGAAACATGCAGCGATGAATGTGCTGAAACTCGATCACGACGGCATTTCTAAACGACACCGACAATGGGTCTAAAGTCGACCCCGTTGTTAGACCTGGCCTTCTCCAACCCACTCCCACAGCTCTCTTGGTCAAAAGAACCCACACCAGGGCTAATCTCAAGTCCATATTCGCCGGTTTCCAAGGCAGTAGGTGACTCAACAACGTCGGAGGTAATGTAGTGAGGATGTTTCTTAAGTGAAGGCGAATCCAGACAATCCACAAGCTCTGCCAAATCCCTCTTCAACCCCCCAACGTGAACGACCAATTCCCTCAGCATATCCGTATCGAATTGCACCTTTCCTCCGTTCCAGGCACCCTTCGACTTTCCTGACCCAATGGGATGATCCGACCCTTGCCAATGCTGCAGCTGCATTCGTTCCATGATTCCTTTAGCAACCTCCACAGGATCGTTCTTATCGATAGACTTCTTGGATAGTGGCGAAGGCGAGGAAGACGCAGAGGGACTGCGGAACCCATGCCTCAGGTGTGGGAATGAAGAAGGGGTAGTAGGCAGGTTACCACCACCAAACACGTCATCATCCGGTGACAGGATGGACGAGCGCCTCCTATTACGTGGGGTAGACTTAAAATCGTCATCAAGGGTCATCTCGGAATGTCTGGAAGGTGTATGCCAGCTTGACCGGTTCTGACCCCTCTCGGGCTGAACGGAAGGAAGGGTGTCCTCATCATCAAGAGTAGCCAACGCAATGATCCCGTCGGCCTCCTCTAAAAGATGCTTTTTGGCCCCGTTCCTAAGACCAGAAGCATCTCCGATATCCCGTAACCGTTTGAGATCTACAACACAGTCAGTCATTAAAGAGAGACATGGAAAAGGTAGAAATCAAACCTTCAACCAACAGGGCAAACTCCCGGACACAGCCAAGATGCCCAATAACGCTTGCCTGTCGCTCTTCAATCTCTCGTGGAATGACCATCTCCCGTCTTGCAAACTCAAACCCTTCCTCACCGTCGTCGTCTAAGAAATCGTCATCCCAGTTCTCACTTGGCGAAGGAACAGTTCGAACGTTGCTGACAACGGGTACACTCTGGCTGCGAATATGGAAACTAGGTACCCTTCTTCCAACCCTATTACCCGATAACAGACTATCCTTTGCATGGATAGCCTTTGATCTTCGTGAAATGCTGGGTGGGGTACCGTTGTTGGGGATGCTCTCACTCCATTCAAGTATACTTGAGGTCTCTCTAATGCTGCTGCTATCGACGGATAGCCCCTCTAATGCTGTACCGAAACTAGTATTACTCGCATTGTTAAGATTCAACCCAAGACGTGAAGACAGATGAATGCCGCTCAGAGGTCTCAATCCACTCGAAGTAGGAACCCGTAATTCCCCAGCATCCTCAGCAGACTTTGAAGGAAGGTCCCAATCACTACTAGAACCATCATCGTCATCATCGGACATATTAGACCGTTGCAAGTGTGGCGTGAGGACAGTGGGTGTGGAGGAAGAAGGTAGGTCGTTGCCTTTAGTTGGGGTAAAGTCCGAAGACATATAACTTTTGGTGGATCCCATGGGCAAGTGGTATTCACTGGGCTCAGGAGGCGGCAAACGAAATATAGCATCCAACCGAACAGGGGTTAGTTCCGAAACCCTAGTTCTCACGGAGTCAAAAACCGTTTCACTTTGAAAGTCATCACCTTCAAAATGACCTAGGTCCTCACTCCCAACGAGGGTTGATGCCCTCTCTGAAGCGCTGATTATTGATAATCTGTGCTGATGATGTCCACCGCCCCGGGAAAATGGTTCAGAATCCACCTCCTCTCTATCGTCGTCGTCAGTGTCAGCCTCATAGCTAGGATCAACGGGCGACAAGGTCTCCAGACGACAATCATCAAGGTCATTAGCGTTCGTCACAGGCAGGGCCTCCATGTCCAACTCAAGCGCTGAAAGAGACTGTATAGGGGGAAGTGGATCTCTCTCTTCCCCGCTCATAGGCGACACCGGTCTGGGGAGGAGTAAATAGGGAGAATCAACAAAAGGTTCCGAAAATCGCCTAGAAACATCCAAATCCGTAGAATACGATCCAACTAAACCGTCGCTGCCTTCCTCCTCAGCGCTTAGACCCTTGCCGCCTCGTCCACGCTTCTGCGGGCCACTTCTCGGGAGAATATTCGAGACCGACAATGAGCGCCTAACCTGTCGCTTGGGCGCAGTCATGTTGGCAGACGTCGAAGGGCGGCCACGAGACTGCGAAAAATCACCAATCCGCGTAGCTGGCCTAGAATCGAAGAAGAGCGAGGCCGCTCCTGAAAAGATGGACGCTGCGTCGTAATCCGGCGCCTCGATGGAAGGAGCGAGCATTAATGTTGGCAGCGCCGGCTCTTGGCGAGATTGGCTCGGATAAATCCTCCTTATCCCAGCAAACTTTGTCAACTTTCCTCCAGCAGCTGATGATGACCTGGCTTTCTGACGTTTAGCTGAGAAGAAAACCCGCCATGAATCCTGAGGCTCCTGGGGGGTTAACCGAGGGGGGTTGGACTCAGGAGCGGAGGTGGAAGGACGTGATGCATGGATCGGCGTCAAATGCGAGGATTTGCCCGCGGGAGTTGATTGGATCACAGCAGTCGACGGTCGTCTAAGATGGCTTGGCACAGTGGGAGAGCAAGCGAGGCGTTGTGATGGAGAGCGCCTGAGAAGTTTGCTTCGCGTGGGCGGTCGCGAGTCTGGGGTGGACGCATCCAACGATGCAGACTGTGAGCGGGAGCGCGAGGAGAGGCTCGAGGAATTCGTAGAGGTTGAGGGGGAGGAAGCGGAAGAGGAGGAGGAAGAAAAGGACATGGACAGCCGACGCAACCATTTTCGCGATGTGGAAGGTCTAGAGAAGCTTGTACGAAGGGGAGGTATCTCCTGCTGGTTTGTATTATCAACGGATCTGATGGCCTTTCCATTGGATCCAGTGGGCTTTCGTATTAAAGGAGGTATAAAATTATTAGAGTGAATAGTAGCATTCGTCAGTTGGTCATTCAGGTCATTGCCGGTACATGGTCGTGCTAAAGCATACCCACAGGCAGCTATGCCGACCGTGGAAGTAGCACACAGCTATTGAAACAATTGTTAGCAGACATAAGAAGCTCTAGCGGTCGAATAGAAAACTCACAGTAGAAACAGTTTTCATTGCCAAAGAATTACAATGAACAGGATATACAATAGGACAACAAGGTCATGAGCATTGCATCGTGAACCAAGCAGGTCGAAAGGAAAGACGTGCGATATTGTATTAAGGCAGGGGGCAATATGAATGGGTGAATGAAGGGCAAGGGGAAAGGGAGGGGGGGGGGTGGATGTTGATTGAGGTTGCCGATTTGCTGATCAACTAGGGGAGGAGGAGGAGGGGATATGTGATGTGAGCAAGGGCAAGATTGGGAGAGGGGGGGGGAGAGGAGGGCAGTGGTTGATGGAGATGGGATGTCTTGCCTGGAAGACCTAGGAAACCGGGGAAGGCAAAAGTTGCGGGAAATGGGAAACAAACGAAGGTGAAGCTATCGAAATGAAACAGAAACGAGTACAGTAACAAAATATCTTTTTTATTTTTTTCTCCCCCTCGGTTTCTGATTCCCCCTTCCCGTGGAAACCGACCTGCGTATTTTTGAAGGGATGAATGGAAGCGGATTGATGGATTGATTATTGATGGATGGAAATGGGTGAAATGGCTGGTGAGATGAAAAAGGTTGATGCACAATTCCAAGGGGAATGAATCTAAAGAATGAAGCTAGCTAGCCAGAATGTACTGTACGTGTACACACCGAAATGTGAGCCCAGGTACGCACGAGCACGAGGGAAGGGAGGAGATGGAAGGGAGAGAAGGAAGGAAGGAGTATTGATATGATAGGAAAGTTTCCCAGGTTAGGCGTAGCGTGCACACATAATACAAAATGAATTGGCAGGCACCAAATGGAAGAAAGGAAATATGTGAGTTACATACCCGAGCCTAAACGTCCTCAGCGGATTGCCAATTTACTGAGCACGGGCACCACACTGTGAGATATCCCGGGGAAACCGTTCAAAGGCTTTTGAGATAAAAAAAGATTGGCAGGCAAAATGAGAGACAGAATAAGGCCGTTTCTAGTGGTGAAAGAGCGAAAGGGTGATTTGTGTGATAATCACACAAGAATGCAATAATGGTCAAGCAAAAATCTAGGGAGCGGCAGCGGCGAAGAACAATACCGGGAGAGTAGAGCGCGCGCGAAGAGAAGAAGAAAAGAAAAGAAGAAAAAAGGTCGAAAGCTCAAGCTAAAAGCTAACTTGACCAGCGATTTTTGGGACACTCAGGGGATAACTGCCTCTTTCCTCCCAAGGGCGTGAATGGAAACCAAACAAAAACTCAGTCAAAACGGTTCCCAAAAATTGCACACATACACACACAACAAACAAATCGCAAGCAAGCAATGTGCCAAAACTTTGAGAACCAAAAATTGGGGGGGGGGGAGCGGCGGCGGAGAATGGTTGTCGAGTGGGTTGGGCGCCCGGGTTGAGCTGTGTTGGTTGGTTGGTTGTTTACAGTACAGGAGAGAGAATAAGAGGTACCGGTATGGCAGCGCCATAAGTTGAGCCTTTTTTTTTATATTTCTTTATTTTCTTTTTTATTTTCTTTTCGCTTTCCCTTTTCCTCCTCCCCCGCAGACACGATACGAGCGAGTGGGGGGGGTTGGTAGCCAGCCAGCCAGCCAGAGAAGCAAAGGCCGCATAGGGCACGCTACAGTTACGGTATTCGAAACTACCGGTAGCGGTACCGTACCGTAATCCAATAAATCTATCTTAGGAAAGCCAGATGGAAAGGGAAGGGAAGGGGGCAGCTTGGTCTGGGTGAAGGGGAGAGCGGAAGAGAAGGGAAGGGAAAGGCCAGCCAAACGATCACAATCAAAATAGGAAATGACAGGGGGATGGAACACACTCCCCAAAATCTGTGCAGTAACTTTACCGTACTGCAAGGCGCGCCCAAAACATACTGCAACCGAAGACCAACCAAAAAACTCACCACCACCCATCACTACCAAACACGGTAATGCTTTCCAAGTAAAAAGTGGCTCAAATCAGCCTCCCATGTTGATGTCAATCAATGAACGCCACAGGCAAATAATTTCAGAAAAATTGAAATCCAGGAGTGAAAAGGAACAGAACTCGAGAGGAGCGAACGAAACCCCCCCCCCCCCACTGGGAGCCAGCCAGCCAGGCAAACAGGCAAACAGGCAAACAGGCAAACAGGCGAGGGAGGGAGAGAGAGAGAGAGAGCCGGCAATTCCCCTCTCCCCCAGCCCGCTTCTTCTTTTCCCGGGCAGGAAAAAACACCAATTCGATTACGCTACAGCTGACTAAATTAACTACCTTAATTTCGATGCTGAGGTTGAAATCATTCGGATTAAATGGCATAATAGCTAATAAAAGATACCCAATTTTCCCGTCTGTGAAAGCTGAGACCGATCATCACCACCATCACTTACCGGAATGCTGCTCCCAGCCAGGCAGGTGGCAGGCAGATATGTGAAGACAAACACAGGCACTCACGCCATGAGGAACATTGGATGCCCCTTCCTCTCACTTTATTCTCTTCCCTTCCCTTCCTTTCCCGAGCTTACCCCCGCCCACCGAAGGTCATGTTACGTTACACCGTTTTCTGTGCTCGAGTACCCCGGAAGGAACATAACCAGGTCCTTCCCTCCCCTTCTTCCCCGCATGGCAAAGCAGAAAGCATAACCTTGCGTATGCTCCAGTGCATACTTTAGAAACCTCGAGCCCGCTCGGATCTTTGTCATCCACACCAGCATGCACTCGCCCGTCGGCCATGTTGGAGACCAACCCAACGCCACACAGGATCCTGGGACAGTACACAGCCTCACCCGCTCACCCAAATCCGCAAACCCAATTCAACCCAGTTCATTTCGTTTCGTTTACTTGCCCGAGTACTAGTACCGGTACATCACTATCCCCCCCCAAAAGAAACCACAATTTAAATCCCCACCCAAACGAAACCACCAAACAAGATTCGATACGGCACAGCATCGGATCTCACCCGTACTTGTACGAGTACTCCTACAAGTACCCCACGACACTCCCTCTGCCAATTCCGTTCCTCTCCAATCAATATCCCCCACCCTCGGAGTACCCTCCATCCCTTCATACTGCACCCTTGCCAACCGCCGCGAAGAATATAACCCAAACTCGACAAAACAAAATCTCCCAGCGGTGGCGCCAGCTTCGCTACGATACTCTCGTGAATTACCCTATTTATTACATATTATAGTAATAATAATACATATCATACCTTGCATCGCATCCCTCTAACCCCCCCCCCCCCCGGTTTGAACCAGGATGCATGCTTTCCTCGTTTATTTTGTCCTGTCTCATCTCTATTCACCGACCGACCAATTTTCAAGCAACACACACGCAATTACCGCGTTTTCATCACAAAACCGCGAAATCACGGGATCCCTCGCCCTTGACGCTTGCGGTTCGCGATTGTGGGGTTTGGTTGTGGCTTGGTAGGGTAATGTCCTCGTGCACTTGCAGGGCCCTAGTGCCGGTAGTGGTTGTTTGTTTTGGTCATGGCATGCTCGCTTGCTTGTTTGTTTACCTGTTTCTTTCCAAGAGGGGACAGGGAGGGAATCCCGATTCGCGGTTTGCTACTCTCCATCCCATACCTGCGCTCCCACAATCCAAGGATGGATGTACTTGGACGGGCAGTACTCGCACAGCACGCATGTGTATGTATGTCTCGCTTTCAGCTCGATAAACACCCCGCTCATCCATCCACAGCTGGACCTCTCTCTCTCCCTATCCCACCGCTCTCGACTGGTATCGCGATGGCAGAGCACGGTACAAGAGTATTATATCACATCCCAAACAATCAGAAAACAAAAACAAAGAAAAGAAAAGAAAAGCAACAATGCACATCCCGCCCTACGGCCCTATGGGGCTATGACAATGGAGGGGTATTACGATCGCAATTTCGACCATGCCAATTATGCCAATCACGAATTCTACTCGAGTAGTACACACAATCTCTCACACAGTACAAGTACACAAAGTGGCTTCTTCCACCTTCAGCGACCCATCACAACGAACAATAATGCAATATGGCCGCAATACGGCACGATACACACGATATCCATCCCACAGCCCATCTCATCCCATTGCACACACCCACCCTACCAGTAGTGCTCACAGCGAACAAACGATGCCAGACTGGGCACCATATAGTGTACCGGTATCCCTTCGACTGATGAGACACGCAGATTCCGCTCCTTCCGTTTATGGCAGCTCTATTCTGTGGCTCAGTAGCTTTGCCAAGCAAAAAGTGTGAAATATCGAGCTTTTATTGGTGAAAAGTTGCTGAGCCACAGCATAGAGCTACCGCATACGGAAGGAGCGGAATCTGCGTGTCTCATCAGTCGAAGGGATACTACCGGTACACCTGCATAATACCATCCCATCCCATCCCATAATCCCGCGCTCACTTCCGCAGAAGTCCCACTCGCTACCCAAAACTTTAACCTCCAAAGAAGAAGGAAGGAAGGAAGAAAAGTGGCCATATTATGTAGATCAGGCACCGGTACACAGCTTGTGAATCCTATAACTCATACCTCCTGCCGTACAGTATGTACGCATCTCCCGACGACCCTATTACTACCTACCATACTTGCATCGCACCACAGCTAAAAATTGAAAACAAACGAACCCAAGATGCGGCACCGTGGACGAGAGTCACTACCGTACCATATTGTACTATAACCACTGACCCACACCATCCATCCATCCTCGCTCCTCGCCCAAGGCACCGCAACGCATTTATCAGCACACCGCACTCTAAAAATATCACCCGAAGAGTAGGATACGGTAAGCGATGAGTGTGGGATAGTTACTGTGCAGCAAAAGTGTGCTCAAGTCTACATGTAAAACAAAATCCACTCGAGTGTTGTTAGCAAAGGGGGAAGGAAAAAAAAAAGAGAGAGAATATGAGAGAGACAAGAGAGGAGGAGAGACAAGAGAGGAGGAGAGAAAAGAGAGGAAGCGAGAAAAGAGAGGCCTTGGCACGCGCACACCACACGCATATGCAAGCTAATCCGTGCTCGAGTACAATGACGACGCCCTATCGAATCATATGTGGTAATTTGTTTTCCCCTCTTTGTCTTTCCCCCCCCGCCTCCGCTCGTTGGAGTATGATGGGTCTTACTTTTGCTCTTACGGTACCAGCACTTGCGTTACCGTAGGGAATAAAGATCGGGAGGAGGGGGAGGAGGGGGAGGAGATGTGGGTGATAAAACGAGTGATAAACCATGAATATTATCCCCCCGAGCGTACATCCCGTAGCGTACCGTATGTTTGCGGTTATTTGTTTGGGGGGGGGGC
>Ga0307513_10000462_pt1:2500-37500 | contig 58417 bp, 30 predicted proteins | sample 15_EM_MG_FD_202174 | JGI IMG/M metagenome (GOLD analysis project Ga0307513, IMG submission 202174) | Populus trichocarpa ectomycorrhiza microbial communities from riparian zone in the Pacific Northwest, United States - 15_EM | ecosystem: Host-associated > Plants > Roots >...
TAAAAACAATCCGTACTCGGGATTTGTATCCCTTGTCATGGCTTTCAGAGAGACCAAGTGCATTTAATCCCCTTGCTTTCCGGGATTGAGAGTCTTTGAGTTCTCTTACAGCAAGTGCAAACGTATTTAATCCAAGAGTGGGGTCCGATTCCATAGTGTATACGCTCTTGTAAACCTCCGCTTTCCCGCGTTTTAACTCTCTTTGAGTTCTCTTACAGCAAGTGCAAACCAACAAAAACCAAGAGTTGGACGCTCTTTTTTAAACCTCCGCTTTCCTCTCTTTGAGTGCACTGACAGTCCGGGCAAACGTATTAAACAGTCTTTTACGCGTATTGAAGTCCTTGAAAGAGCTCTTAGGGAAGTGCAAGTGTATTAATCCCAAGTTTCCGGGATTGAAATTTCAGTCTTTGAAAGTGCAGAGACCATAGGGGGAACGATCAAATTTATATAAATCGGGATTTGTCAACTTTCCAAGTGCCATGGCACGATAAAGAGCTTGAATATCGATGTCTTACACTGTTCTCTCTTCCTTTTCCGGACCTTCGGAACTTGAAAGCGCAATAGAAATCCCGAGTTCAAGTCTTTTGAAGATTTGCAATCGCCCCCTCCGAATCTTGAAGTTTCCGTATTCGGAGTATTAGGATTTGACGTCTTCTCTCTTTGAGATCGATCCAAGGACCTTTCCCTTCACAGGGTCTTAAGGCTTGGTTTCCTCGGACCTTCGGTCCTTTGCTTTAGCTTTCCAAGACCCGAAGGGTCGTATGTGCTTTACCCGACCGGTCGACCTTCGGTCTCAAGGCGCAAAGCGCCGGCTTCGGGGTCCCGCCCGACCCTTCACAGGGTCTTAAGGCGCAAGGCGCCGGCCGACACTTCGTGTCTTGAGGCTTCAAGGAAGCCGGCCGACCTCAAGGCTTTCGCCGACTAGTTGCCTTTCAACAGTTCCTTCTCGCACCTTCCCTTTTTCTATCCTTAAAAAAGCATGAACTGGACCAATAGGAGGTGGGAAATCAAGGTACGGAGTAAGATGAGACGAATTCCGATACTTGGACAACTTTCGTGATAGGAGAAAGGAGTCGTTGACTCTTGTCTTTATGGTCCTTAGTCTGGGTGCGTCTCCCAGAGATCCCGATTGAATTTGTTAATGAACCTTATCTTAGTGGGAAGAAACTGGTCAAAGCAGTCCGGGCTGATCAATGCACAGTGGATTCATCTAGGGGTCTATATGCACGTGTGTGGAGGTAGACTTTAAATTAAAAAAGAGTTCCCAGTTTTGTCTTAATGATGACATCCAGAGGGTCGAATACGAAGGCTTGCATCTTATATGCTTTTGAGTGTGGGGAATATGGCCACCGGATAGAGCTTTGTCCGAAGCAAAACCAGACTGATGTAGAAAACTCACCGGCGGCGAAGGAGGTTCTCCCAAACCCGGATCCGCAAGTCGGGTCGGAACAAAGGCCTTTCGGACCTTGGATGCTACCTCCCAACAGACGTCGCAAGAGGAATCAGCCACGTGGTCAGCCTAAGAATCAGGGACCACAAGATAGCAAATACCCAAAAGGAGAAGGAAGGGCACGTGGCCAAACCCAGAAAGGCCGTATGGGTCAGGGAGCCAGAAGCGAGATGCGTGCGCACGGGTGAGAAATCTGCCGTATTTCAGCCTAGTGGAAAGAAGAAACTCAGTGCTAGCAGGAGTACTATCTCGGATACGGTCCCTTTTTATAGGTTTGCTGCCCTGCGACACGTGGCAGAAGAGGACTCAAGGACACATGCCAGATCTTTGGGTCGGTATTTCTTCCTTAAGATCTCAACCAACCACCAAAGGGTGGTTTTCCACGACCGAACCATAGGTCATGAGGCATTCCCAATTTGACATGCATCGAGGTCAATCTTTGCACCTTAGATGTGAGACTATTTTCAAAGCTCCATTTCTTTATCTGGGCTTTGGGTTCAACGCAACGGGTCGAATGATACAAGCCAAAGAGCAGAGCGAACGACCTTGACAAAGGTCCCATAAAGACCCTTTTGGTCTTGTTCCAAGGTCTTATTCCTTCCATAGGACCTTGGTTCCAAGATCTCCATTTCTTTAATGCCCCTTGGGACGTTGAAAGGAGTGAGTACTTGGAGGCCCTATGGAGTAAAGGGGCCCTATGGAGTAAAGCGGCCTCTGTACTAAATCATATTTCGGATGACGGGGGAATTCACTCGCTCTTTGATCTGCAGAATAAGGCCTAGGAGCTTTCTCGCATGAAAGAGACCCATGTCATTCGTCATCAATGAAAAGTGCTTTGATCAAGGGATGGCGTACAGACCTCAGTGTGCACTAGCTCCAATACTGTCTTAGTAAACTCTTGGCTTATGCTGTCCCGATAATAGAATGAATGTTCTAAAGAAGAAAGAATAGACTGTTCGTTCCGACTAGTGCTACTGCCCTCCTTTTGGAGGTCCTATGAATCGATAAAGAGAAGGGCTACCCAGTCAAAGTGGGAACTCATAGTAGGAATAGTCAAAGCTCTTCCTTAGGCTTAGGAACTGCTTGCTTGGTAGCTGTTAACAATCCCTATCGACGTCCAATCTCAGAGGAGGGAAAGATACTAGTCACTGATTTAGGTCAAGAATCTGTCTCTGACAAAGAAAGATCTTCAAATAGCTGGTCACAATCTCTCTTCCAATAAGATAGAAGTAAGGAAGGTTAGAGCTCAAGCTAGTAGGAATAGAGGTTGCTTCTCCCCCTAATCCATGATAGATCGAAGGGGAGAACTAATGAGTGTCCCCGCTGCGCTCTAGTTGCTTGTAGCTCCTGGCTGCCCTATGAGGAACGCTTCTCGCTACAGACTATTCTGGCTACTCAAGAAAGAGCGTTTCTAATAGATGGGCTCGTGTATCTGTTATAGTAATATAGTCAGAGTTGTCACTCCTTCACCTCCGCGGTCAAGTGGCTTCGCTCATCAGTGAAGCGGCTTCTTGGCAACTGAACCGTTCCCTTTGGTTCTCCTTTCGCTCTGCCTTGGTAAAACCCCTAGGTTCGCTTTCTGCCCCCTTTATAATAAAGAAGAAAGAAGTCAATGAAAAAAGAATACTCCAGTAGGGAGGCCCCCAAAGACAAGTCCGCAATGGAAGAAAGAAACGGCCCTTCGAAGCGTGACAAACAAATGCTGTAAATGAGATGGCCCAGAATGCCGATCAATGATAGCTTTCAAGCCAGAGGCGAGGGACAACAACCAGTGCCCGGGGATGATGTTGATGCTGGACCAGCTTATTCACCCGATGATCAAAAGAGATTCTGCTCAGAAAGAAGGAAAGAGAGCGCTTTACCCATTATCTAATCGAGCTGCCTAACCGCGGCGTCTAGCCGAGCTTGAAACAATAAACACTTTTCTTTATCTAACCGCGGGAAAGTCTGTCTCTAACCAAGGGCGAGCGGCTCTAATCTCAATGGACGGACCCCTCTTCTCTTGAGCCTTGCTTCATTATTTCCATTTCTGTTAGAGGAATAGGTACGCTTGTAAAATAGATATGATACCATTGGGTTCGGGACTTGTTCCTATCAGGATTGTTCCCAAGAACTCGTATTTTTAAGATGCTTATTTCCGGAATCTGAGAATGTAGTCACGACTGAAGCAGAAGGTGGAGTTTTTGGATGCTCAATCGGGGCCAGAGGTGAAATTACAGTTATTGGATTCGATCCAGTGGCCAAGAGAAGAGGGCGAACCTAGCATAAGCATTTTTTCTAGGAAAGGGGAATTATAAGCAGCAGTGGCTACTAGCGGAAGAGGATGCGGTAAGGCCTATAATTAAACTCATTGGCTGCTTGTCCTAAGAAATTCAATCGGTTATTAACGTCTTATAAGTAGGTTAGGATTGATCTTAGGCGCAGTCCCAATGGTAAGATCAGTCCCAAGACTTCAGAGCGTGTGAGACAATTCATTTATTATAGAACGAGATTTTCTTTTATGGGCTGGCCCTAGTGTGTAATGGACTATATTCCTCGATCTAGGTGTATCACCTCCACCTACTGGCATGGATTAATGAGCTATAGGCCCTCTTCTGCTCTTATCGAAGAATCGAATCTTTTCTTTTGTCTTTTTTTCATCAAGCTGGAATGGCAAAGTTGCTGTCTGCTCTCCTTTCTCCCCTCTGACCCCTATTCTAGGCTGTTGGTCTGTCGATACCTAGTGGAAAAGAAGAATGAACAATGGCAAGAAAAGCACTATGCTGGGTCAGACACAAACCATATGGGTGTCACAAATAAGAACAACGTACCTCAGGCAAGGACGAAACGCCTTATAGGGATAGGGGGGGCTCGGGCGACGGATCAATAGTCGACTCCGAGTGGGTAGCCGTGGAGTCACTAGCCTGTCAAGAACAGGAAGAGGCAAATCTCCATCTTCGCAGCAAGAGTATGCCCTTATTTATATAGGGTAGGGGAACAGGAGGTGGAACAAGCTCAGAGGGAGGTGTGCCACAACACAATAAAAAGGATTTTAAGGAAAAGTAACCATTTAGAAAAAGGACTGAGCAGGCTCGGAAGTGGGCTGAGAGGAAGTCAAAGAGTGGAAGGGAAGATCCTCCATGAAAATAACATGGCTATAGACTCTGAGGTGACAAGCATTGACTAGAAGGGGGGTCATAGCAACGAGAACCCGTGTGATTATCAGCTTCATAAAGCCAACTCTCGAAAGAAAAAAGCGATTTCCGAGGCGCGCTCATTTCAAGTAGAATAGAACAAGTACTCCCAAAGACCTTGAGGCAAGAATGGTTAGGGGGAGTCCGAGAGGATAGGGGGTCCAGAGAAATGCCAGAAAGAACGGAGAAAGACGGTGAATCAGATAGACGAAGGTTAGGACGACCTCTGCCCAGAACTCTCGAGGAATAGAGGCAGAAAGCGCATGAGCTTGAGCTGTCTCAAAAATTGTGCAATGCTTTCTTTCGCTCAGCTACTTCGTTATGTTTTAAAGTATGCGGGCAATAATTCCGATGAAGAATGCGTCGAGAAGAGACACAAGACTCTGGAAAGAAGAGGAGGTGTACTCTCCCCCCCTGGAGAAGTGGATCACTTTGATCTTGGCAAAAAATGCTTTTTCTACTCAGCTTTATGAAAAAGTTATATCTCAGATCGCTTTTTCATAAAGTAAATAAGGGTCTATCTAGTCGATGAAGGTCAGGCGCCACCCTTTGACAACAAGGGGAACTCCAGTTGTAAATCTCATAATGGGTCCTTGGTGCATAGTCTCTCTATCTCGTCAGGTTAACAGATGACCACGTCTTTAGATAGCGATGTTTCACTCCATCGATAGAAAACTTGGAGGAAATCGCGTATTTAGAGTTGGTTCACAGATCTTGTCTATATCGCACTAGCTGCTCCCCTGAGCAGATTAGTGTGCCATAAACGAAAAGCAAGCTGCTTAGAAGACCAATCGAAAGGTGACATAACGTAAGTGCAGTGATGGCTCCTAACACAACGAAAAGGTTTTATGGATGGTACCGGGCGAGAATCGACTTGATTCAACAAGCATGTATGGATGGATACCGGATTGTGATCCAAGATGGGTCTTTCAGAGAAGCCTAAAACGAAAGGGGAGCGTTGAATGGATACAATAGTTGGTCCATAAATCCCCTACCCTCTATAAGGGAATAATCCGTGTCTTGTGAAGGTTTCATTCAGTCATGTCCATATTAGAGACAGATCTAAGGGTTACATATAAGAAAGTTGGTTTTGGGGCTTTGTCGGGTAGCCTTCCGTATCGAATACGAAATTAAGTAGTTTATATATCTATATATACCGGGGTGCCCATTCAAGGATAAGCCCCTATTAGCACTAACAGATGTTCCACCAAATAGATGCGGATCGCTCCCGTTGAGCGATTTAGATATGGTATCAGGTCTCACCCGTTAACATCGATCAGTGGAAGATCTCCCCGTGGATTGATCTGTTCCTGAGATCTGGTATCTACCGACCAATGCTTGACTTAAGATACTTAAGAGAAGCTTGCCTACCTCTTTTCTTGCTCTAGAGCCTTCAAACTAAGAGAAAGCACTGCCTACGAAGCACACCAATGGAATGGCTGAACTCTCAACGGCCAGAGGAAAGACTCCAACTCCCACAATAGGACTAGGGGGAAGAGCACTATCCAATTTTCCTATAATGTAAATAGTTGGCAAAGCACTTTCTGGTCTAGCAATTGCAATTGTAAAGGCTGGAACATAACTCCCAGAAACTACAACAGACCCCAAAACCTTAAAGGAACAGGAAGAGCTTACCTTAAAACGTCTACTGGCTCGACTGGCATGACATTGAAATAAGGGGCTTAGCTTAGAACTCCAATTGGGTTTGCTCGCTCACTCGATGCGCTTACTACTAGAGCTAGATGGGTTTAGCTTTTCTTCTGCAAGAGGATCAATGGGAAATGAACTGGCTTAAAATCTCAAATAAAATAGCTTAGGTCCTTTACCTTTGACCTATCCCTCTTATCCATAGCTTGCTTGAAAGACTACTTCTTTTGCTAAAGAACTAGCTTGCCCATTCCATTGGCTGGGAGATTATCTAGCTATTTAGACTAAGGGGAGAGCTGGTCTTTCTGTTAGAAACGGTAAACATAGTAGACACCTTTTCCACGTTAGGAATTTTGGAGGAGTAGTACCGATAGTCTTAGTACGAGTTGGACCTTTCTTATTCTTAGTCCTCTTTCTTATGACTCTTATACAAGCTAGCTCTCTTATGCGCCTGCCTCGGATTACTGGTAATGTTCTTTAGGCCCTTCTTACTTAGTCAGATCAAGGGAAGGAATGAGAAGAATAGCCTTTGCCAACTCACTCTTATCCTATTAGTAGAACTGCGAGTCTTCTAAGTCTGTTAGTTATTTAGTTATTATGCTAGGTAAAAAGGGGAGCTTAATAAAGACCTGTTTTTAACAACTGTTAGCATGTTAGCTCGCTAGTAGTACTGATAGAATAGATTAGGGACTTCTTAAACACATATTAGGAAACTCTAAAGTGGGAAGAGCCTCTAAGAAAGAGAACTCCCATTCGATGCCAGAACCAGATGGCCTTATGCAATTGGATAGACTGGAAGAGATTCTCCTTTTACAAGAGATGCTTGCACTTCAACTAATTCCCCAGCTGCCCTAACCTTTTCTGTCTGATGACTTGCTAAGAAACTAAACTTGAGCCCTAGCTGCCTTTTACCTAGCGCCTCGCTGATACTGCTTTGAGAGACCTTTATATGATGGGGCTTAATCGAGACTGCTAAAAACTAACTTGACTTGCCCCAGCTTGACGACTTGCTTACTAAGCCCTAGCTTACTAAAAAGAAAATGGATTTCACAAGCAATAAAAGGAATAATCGTCAGTTTGAGGCTTGTCTGGGAAAATTATTACAGCTTGAAAGGCTTGAAAAAAAAAGAAATTGCCCTAAACTAAGTCTCGTCAACGGCTGACCTACCAAGAAAGAAAGAACACTTCAGGTTCAGGGCTTACTTCATACTCGCTTATAAAAGGGCGCTTACTAAACTAAAGGGAATTTCAAAAATGGGACTCAAAATCTTTATATTATCCCGGAACTGCTTTAAAGTAAAGGCTTTGGGTCGCCTCCACTAGAGAACTCAAAATTCTGGCCTGCAGGAGAAAGAAGCTCGACTGGACCTCTTTCTTCATTTTGCCCACTAAAAAAGAGGAAACCGCAAACCCCTCCAATAGAAGCATTGCCACAAGCGGGAAGTACTTAAGAAGAAGACTCAAGAGATCCACTCTCTTAGAAGAGCTTAGGAATAATAAGAAAAAGTATAAGAAGCTAGCTGATCTAAAAGTGCTCTTAGCAATCGATCCTTAGTAATCGCTAAATAGGGGCCCCTAGTTGTTCACATAGATTTTTGCAGGCTAGAAATCCCCTTAGTAGATACTAAGCAAATGAAATTCCCAGATTACTAGATAATGTAAATGTCTTCCCTTACTCTAAGATCTTTTCTTAAGCTATCGAATAAGCCAATATCTTCTACAGGACTAAACTAAATCAATTCTAAATTACCCTACGACTTATTCTCAAAGGCTTTCACTGATGTACTTGAAGAGTATTCTCAAAGGCTTTCTTCTTTACTGGCTGTAACGTAACAAGCGAAGCACTTACACTCGCTCGATTCCTTCATTTAGAACTTAAACTGGCTCTAGAGGAGTAGGACTTGAACCCGTTTAAGTTCTAAGGCTGGACCGACAGCAAAGGAACCTGGTCACTCGCTCGAACCCAGATTCCATTGAGTACTTCACTTCCTCTCTCCCTTACACCCTGACACTAAAGGGCTGTAACGTACTCATACCTTCAAAAGGCGGAAAAGAAAGCAGCTTGGCAATCAAGGGATAGGTACCTAGGTTCTTCGGATAGATAGCGACTAAAGTGCCTTGAGTCAGCGCGGGTTACGTCTAGCTTCCAAGCATGGGATATCCAGGAGACGATGACATAGAATTTGATTTCAACATGGGCGGCTCTAGGGCACTCCGACCAAACTAGATCCCAGCCCGACTTTCTTCTTGTCCATCTGAACCCACTTTAGTATCCACTCGGGCATGAACACCACCTACCTTGCCTTTTTTCTCTCACTAGTGTTTCCGCCTAGACACCTACTTCAACGTGCGTAGGCCTCTTCTCCTATGCCGTAGCGGAGTAGCTTTGTCCGTCATTTAGCATCAGTGCGTTCTGAAGCGGCTGCAGCATCTGTTGTCACTTTCACCACCTATACCCCCTATCCCTATAAGCCAAACCTTTGCTTCTTAAGCTGCTAGCTCGATATTATGGTCTGGCTTTCGGGGGTTAGATTTGATTTTCAATCTATAGGGGATGTGGGCTCTAATACCCTTATATCGAAAGATTCTATTTGCTATTTGAGTGTTCTAATTTCGGACCTTGATTCAACCAAGACTTTTACTATATTACTAGATCGATAGCCAAAACTACTCGAAAAAAAGGATAGGAGATTCTCCTCTTCATTCGTGGAGTGTTCCCCTCGTTGGTTATTTGAATGTTAGGATTGGCCACCTGGGATAGAAGGAGTTGTTAGGGAAGCTGGGCCGGTGAGAGAGGCATATAATTACGCTTCGCCGAGTAGAATTCGCCGAGCAGAAGCAGGAATCTTGCCCTTTCTGCTTTAGACATTAGGTGCAAACCTACAAGTGTTCTTGCCTTTCCCTTTACGTACCCTATATTAGTCAAAGAGAGTTTATTCCCGAAGGGGGATGGAAAAAGATAGCAACTCATACTACCTAATATTCCGCTCTAGGCCTAGTGCTACTCGCAGTAGATTCAACCATCCGCCCAGATCGGAAAGAGATAGCTCTAAGAGCAGCTTTCCCCGTTCTGACCGGTGCATCCAGAGCAGAGCAACCTCCCCTCTAATCTTTTTTGAGTTAGCCGTAGGTAGGACAGATTCCCACTCTTTTGACCTGCCTTACCCGCCTTTATTGAGAAAGCAGTTCTTCCTTATGAAGGTGGGACTGTAAAAGCACCGGTTGAAGTACCAACTCCAACTACTGCTTTTTCTACTGCAGCTACGGCTGCTGATCGATCTAGTCTTTTGATCTAGTCTAATAGTTTTCCCGGTCGCCGGTAGAAGTCTAATGTACTATAGCCGAAAGGCATTAAGCGAATCACGGTTCCCGCTCTTAGCCGTTGGGAGTCCGATGGGCAGCCAAGCTTGATATCTTCGGTTCTCCTTCTCTCTCTTTATATGCCAATATGCCTGGTCCGAATGCCCCCTTATTCACTACACATGGTTCGCTACGCTCCGTTCGTTTTTCCCCCGTAGCTTATTCGCCCGTCTTGCGTGCCTTAGGTGGTGTTCTTTTCACGTGCGATGATCCCTCATAGAGTTCTGCTGGAATCCGAATCTTAATCAACAAGAGTGAGTTCCCACTCCTAAACCCACTAGCCTTTTTGTAACTCCGACGGATTTATTCAGGGCTATCGATCGAAGCAGCTGCAGCTGATCGTCTAATAGTCTTCGATCTATTGATCGTGGCTCAGTTCCTGAACGTATCCTCCATAAAGACCTCGTGTCCGCAGCTTTGGGATAAGAAACAAGAGCCCACGTAGCTACCGATAAGGTATAAGCCCTCTTTTTGGATGAGCAGGCACTTGAGCCTGGAATTGAAGTACGAAGTAAACGAACCGCGCGTAAAGTGCAGATGTCCAATTCCATGGCTATAGGAACGGGCGGGCCGGGCAGAATGACCACCAAAGATCAGAACGGGCGGAAGAGCTCTCACTCGGCTTCCCCCGTTGCTTGTTGGAGGTTTTTTTTCTTTTGTTTACCTGAGAGTTCGTTAGCGAATTCTCACTCGGTCTCACCCGTTTTGTTGGATGATCTCGAGGATTTTCCTGACCCTCGTTTGGAAGCTTTTTGATTGTGGTCTTTTTGTGATGTATTTTAGTGTGTAAGGAGGGAGAAAAACCTGGTTGTCAGAATGTAATAGAATTCCTCTTTTTCATTCTTTGATGTCAAGAACTTTATATGAATGAAATCGAAGATTTTTCTTTAGGAAATACTATATAAGGATACAGGTCTCTACCTTTCTATGAATGCTAAACCCCATCTTCTTCTATGTCGAGAGTCTGTGATACTCGTCGAGTGCTTGAGAAGAAAGAAGGATTGCCTGGCTTGGTCCTACGAACAGATGACCGGGTTGCCGACCCATAACGCCTTAAAAGGGCCGTTCACTGCTTGAACGTTAGGGATCAGACACCCGTAAAGCAGCCCCCGAGGAAGTACCACCCGATGGTTGTAGACACAATTGTGCGAGAAGTGGACAAGTTGATCAACGTGGACTTGCGGAGTTACAGTACGCTACCTGGCTGGTCAATCTCGTTCCAGTCAAAAATAAAAATGAAAGAGAGAGCTCGTTGTTTCACTCATAAAAGATGATGGATAAGCAGTCGTCCCTTACTATATTCCTTCCTAAGTCAGGAATGGCGGGACGGATTAAAGCAAGAATCCCTCCCGGTTAACTATATCTGCTTCTATCTATTAGAAAGACTAAAGGGGGTATCCTTTGGTATAAGTAAGGGGGGAAAGCAACATTCCTTAAAAAGTGGCCATGCATACAAAAGGTTAGATAACTTAATGTCAATCCTAACAAGAGGAACATTGATTTACTAGTCAAGGATTGTTGGTTAACAAGAACTTCAACTATCAGACCAGACTTAACTAACAAACTTCTTTATGCATAGAGAATCTGTGAGCGCGTGCTGTCTCCTTTGCTCTGTCATGGAGGGTGCAAACGGTCTCAAAGAAGCTAAGTGAGACCGATCTAGGAAGTAGGGTGGATTTGTGACAACTTTCGTCACCGTCTTTCTAAGTGGTATGGTACGCTAGCTAGTTGACGGGCTTTTAACTGCGGTCTGGTTTCAAAGACTGGACACCTAGAAGTATACTACTGGATTGAAGGCCTTTTGACGTTGGGATGATGACAAGTCTCTGCCTGCAGACTAACACTCTGGAGACTACGGGTCCCTACGGTGCAACCCCGCTTAGGTCGGAAGCCATCCCAGCCCGGGCGAATTGGGTCTTTGCATTAACTCAAAAGGAGAAAAAGCGCATCAGGTATAGGAAGGACTTCTTACAGGAGCACAGGAGAACAACCTATATCAAGGATGGTAGCTGACTAGCACTCACAAGAAGGCACTGATGGGATGAGTTCCTTGATTTACTAGTCAAGAGATTATCCGGAGAGCTATTACTAAAGATTCAAGAAGGAATTTCCTAATCACGAAAAGTGGTACGGTCCCAATGAAAGTGTCTCTTAGCTGGTTTACAGGCTTCGGAAAAAAGGAAGAAAATAACAACCACTGTCATAACTCCAAGAGTGAATTGCCGTAACTGCTCAGGATGTTCTTTGTCGAGTTGACTGGCTTTAGTTCAGACAGCTGAAACAGGATCGTAAACCGCCACCCTTCCCCTACCCTATATAAGGGGTGGGGATTCAGACCGATGAGGGACGTAGGAATTGCCCTTAACTGCCCGGCAGGCTGAAATAGCTTTCTCAGGAGTCCTCGTCTTCTTAAGGAGAAGGAAGAGAGCTCTTACCGGAGGAACCAGAACCAGTTCCTTATTGAGAAAGAAAGATCTCTTCCCGTCCCTCCGAACAGTAGATTGATTCAAAAAAACACTCCAAATGGATTGTATTTTCATGCACTCAAAGGCCTGTTCGGGAAGACCAGACCATCTAATTCTCCGGAAAGGATCAGTTGAAACAAACCCCCTGTTTCAATTTCCTTACCAGAAATAGGAAGTTTAGTCCGTTTCAAGAGAAGAGAGCTTTTCCCTCTGTTTCTTAACGAGCAGTTGATGAGCCCTACTGGATTGAAGCTTCGAACTAGCCTTGGAAATGGACTCGGCATAATCATCAATGGGTCTTTCAAATCCTCGTATATAGACTAGGAGCAAGAGTTCGTAGTTCGTCTTTCGGTACCACTCTGCTTCAATTGGCATTATCTTCTATTCTGTATCCTCTCTTTGTTGATGAACCGGTTAATGATTTCTCATCCATTGGATGGTCATCTCAGTGATGAAAGACCCGTTGCTCGCTTCGACTTCTGTTACGGAGGAGGATTCCTTATGCCGGGGTGACTTTATGGTGTACCGGTAGCGCTCATCAATGCGGGATAGACCCAACGAAGAGGGCTATTAAGAATGCGGATACGTCTGACCAAAGAAGCTTAGTGATGCCCTGAAGAGTATAGGACTATGGCTATAGTCGACTAAAAAGTGATTCCAACTGATGATAGAAATAAGTAAATAGCACATTCAGGAGGGTTACGCATTGCCCTTACCTAACTAAAGGGCCCCGGGCAAGCCATGAGGGCATCGTCTTTTCACATGAGGTGGATACCCCCATATATACCTTCTTTCGAGCATCTTCCCCTCCAATAGCCAAAGTGGAACGGTAAGATAGGCCAAACAAAGACGAAGATGCCTTTGGTAGTAACAATCATCAATACAACATTTAGAGTGATGCCTGCTTATATATAGTTAGGCCTCGCACTCTAAACATTGAATAAACTCTTCCATATTATCTCTTAAGCTCGCCAAATTAAGATGCCCTTTCGTCCAGGAGCACAATCACAGGCACCACCCGAAAAGTGAGCTTCAGACGGAAAGCCATAGTCATGGCCTCAAATTGGAATCCACCACTAAAACGAAAATCGGAGTAGGTACTTGATCTGTTGTAGGCGCTGCTGAAGCCCGAGCTACAGCTGTCATTTCACAAATTTCTTTGGGATTGAAAAGCATCTACCATCTACCACTCATTCTACGGATACTTCACTCATTGGCCTCAGATCGTGGAGTCAGAATCCGTTGGTGAAACGATTCAGCTCCTTCTTGTATAAAGAAAGTCGTTCTAGACTGGGGGGCTAGAGCTTTCGGGCTAGAAAGTTGCCTTACTGGATAAGCTTCGGGCGTTCTGTAAAGTTTCATCTTTTCTTTGATTCATTCTCTTTTCTGTCCATAGTCTGGGTTCCTCATTTGTCTATCTGCCTGTGCTAATTCAAAATTCTTTTGTTTAGGGCGCTCATTCCGAAAACGCTTAATATGTTATGACTCTGGCATACATCCAACTAGCAGTTGATGGCATTTTGGGCATCCTGGCGGCTGGAACAGTGGCAAATCCCGCAGGGAGGCCTCACCCGAGGCCGATTCCAGTGGATCACTATAGAATCTTCTAGAAGCAAGCTACGCTACCTTCTGGCTAGCTCGTGCAATCCACTAAAAATCCCTTCGCGCTTAGCTTAGTAAGCTAGCTTGGTAAGCTAAGCAAGCCTGGTTCTCCGGGCACTTTTTATTTAATAAGAGGAGGTGGATCGATCATGACGAGAATGGACTTCTCCGTAATGTAATGTAATGTAATAGAAGAGTAACGGTCCAGTTCCCCGGGCTTTATCCCTTCTCGACCAGACGAAGGAGATATGAATTCCATTCAGGCGGGTAAGGGCTTGGCTTGACCGTGTGTTCTCTCCTGGTCGGGTCGGAGGCGAAGACTGGCATAGTTCATCATTCAGGGGTGGGGTGTTCATAGAAAAGAAGGCGTCGCCCAACGAGTGGCAGATTTGGGTGGAGTCTCACTTTGATGCTGGGGAGATCCATAGATCTGGATAGAGTCTCGCTCATAGATAGAGGAAGAGTACGCGCGCTAGCGCGCTACGGCTTACGTTACGTAGTTTATCGGATCAGATAGCCCTTCGTTCGGGCAACCAACCGGCACATCCAATTCCGATCAACAACTTGGAGGTATGGCTGAGTGGCTTAAGGCATTGGTTTGCTAAATCGACATACAAGAAGATTGTATCATGGGTTCGAATCCCATTTCCTCCGGCACGGAAGTGGAACGGGCGGGCGAAATCACGTGAGAGAAAGAACCTCTTGGTTGAGTCCCCCGGAGGACAGAATAGCACTACTAAGTGACTAGGAGCGGAGAGCCTCTTTCTTTTTCTTGGTTGGTGGCGTCTATAGCGAAGAACACCTGACCGAACGAGGGCCGGCCAGGGACTGGACTTGACGGCTCTCGGTTCTTGAGCAAGCTCCTCCCTTAGTCAAATAGGGGGTAGGGCGCTCTTCGATGAAGAAAACACAAACTTTAGGAAAGTGGTTCAGGTAGCTCAGCTGGTTAGAGCAAAGGACTGAAAATCCTTGTGTCAGTGGTTCGAATCCACTTCTAAGCGGGCGAAGGGTCCAAAGGCCGGGAGCGAGCCGGATTTGGAAATTCAAGTGAAAGAGTCAGCCAAAAAATGTGAGCGCTCCTGCACTATACGGCTTTTTGGCGTCGCCCTATCTTGCTGGAGGCAGATTTTCTAAAAAAAGGCGGTTTCTTACTCGGATTGGTTCTCGCGTCCCTGTGCCCAAAAGGATGGGCGAGTTCGGTTTGAGTGTTCATCGATCGGGTGGATCTATATGCTCCGGGGTGGTGAGACGAGGTGTAGCGCAGTCTGGTCAGCGCATCTGTTTTGGGTACAGAGGGCCATAGGTTCGAATCCTGTCACCTTGATGTGACGCTGAAGTCAGCAAATACTAAAATATGAACATCCATCGACCGTTACCACCTCCTCTGACTCGTGACTCGTATATAGACTTTCTATAGCAAGCACACGAGACCTATAGCTAAAGATCATATAGCGCCACAGTAGATATACGAATACGGAACACTTCTCTCTTTCTCAGTGCTTTCTTTAGGCTCCTGGCTGCTCGTTGGTGGAACACAACCAATATGATATTGAGCTTGAGCATCCGGGGCGTCTTTCTTTTTTTTTTAAGAAATGCTTATTTATAAGGTGACAGGGCAGCTAGTTTGAGTGGGGCCTGCCGGTTTCCCGAACTTCTTCTAAGGGGGTCGTTTTTTTTTAAGGAAACTCTAGGCTAAGAAGATAGCCCTAGAGTGTATATATAACAAGTGTCAAAAGTAGTGTTGGGGGTTACAAAAGCCCACCCCCTAGGCTTGTACAATGCTGATAAAAAAGAACCAAACAAAGTGTCTAAAACACTGCTAGCAAGAGCCATATAAAAGAGTCTTGTGGCATGTACTTCTCCAAGTGTTTAGTCCATGCCACAAGACCAAAACCAGCCGTTTGATGGTTAAGGTGTCTTATAAACAGGACACAATCCATCAAAGTACAAAGAATGGGAGAAAAACAAAAGAGGGTTTTAGTGGTATAAGCACCAATCACCAAAATTTCCCATATAGCAGGCCAGAAATTCGAACCAAAGAAGGGGCCAAAAGTGACCATCAAGGCTAAGGTAAAGAAAGAAAGGTAGGGCTACAGCAGCAGTAGAGATCCTCACCAAAGTGCCAAATCTCAGTCCAGAAGCAAATAACTGAGCAGTCATCAAGTTGCCAAATCAATTGAGGATGCAAAATTTCAATCTTCAGCATACTATTAACACCAATGAGAGTGTTAAACCAGATGAAAAGGTCCCGAATGAGAGCAGGGCCAAAGGGGCCAATTGCTGGAGTGAGTCCAGCAGCTAAATGAAGAGCAAACCAACCAAATACACCAGCAGGCCATTTTCCTGATCACATAGCAGCAGCAGCAATTGAACAAACAGCAGCAGAAGCAGTCTTCATCAAGGAATATGGATCCAAGAGACAGTCAATAAGGACCTCCTGAGAAGCTTGAGGACCCTTATGGAAGAAGCATTTTAGACTGTAAGAGTAGGAAATGTATTGGACTGCATGGGTCTTTGAACTTAAACATCCAAGGCCAGAAGAACCAAAAGCAAAGCAGCACCTGCATCAAAATCCCTTTCTCTTTGTTTGCATTAAGATCTATCATCCAAGGATAACCGTTCTTAATACAAATCAAAAGAAGGAACTGAGAGTTAGCAAAAAGCCAGAGATAAGGCCACCAAAGGACATGCATCCCAAAGCATTTATCTAAATCTGTAGTTGGGCCTGAAGTCTCATGGGATAGGAATGGGAGAAGTTCAAAGGGGGGTGTAGACCACCATTTGAGAGAAGGTTGGGAAAGGCCCATCTTAGAGAATTTATCAGCAACAGCATTTCCTTCTCTGAAAATATGAGAGGCATAAAAATGCATGTTGGACAGGTCCATTTTGCAGTTCTTCCATCTGGTAAACAAAGGCCAAGGAGGGTGATAGCTATGGTTGGTAAGACATTGAAGCACGGACAAAGAATCCATTTCAAACCAGAGATGATGCCAACCATGAGCCCAAGCAATTTCAATAGCAGTGATGAGGGCCTCCATTTCAGCATAAAAAGCAGTTAGAATGCCCACATTTAAGCAAAAAGCACCAAAAAAGTCTAGTCTTTCTAAACACCCCTCCAATAGAAGCATTGCCAGGGGAACCAGCAGCCATGCCATCCGTATTGATTTGAAGCCAAAAAGGGGGGGGGGTCCACAAGACCTCAATGATTTTGGGGCTCTTACTACAGGTACCACTGACCCCAAATTTCTTCAAAATGATTAGATCAGTAACTGTGTTATCCATGTGCCCTGTAGAAAGATTAGAAATATCCAAAATCCTGTTTTTGAGAAAATGCAAACTCTGAGAGAGAACAGGTTTTTTCCATCAAAGATTGCTCTCTTTCTTATGTCCCAAACAAGATTGAGACAAAGAAAACAAGCAGAGATCCACAGAGAGAATATCTGAGAACTTCATTTTCTGTTGTTAATGAAATCCCAGAGCTCGGAAATAGAGGAAGGAATGGCCTTATGGATTTCAAAACAATCAAATAGCCATCTCCAAATAAGTTGAGCAAAAGAGCAACTGATGAAGAGATGCTCAGCAGATTCGCAAGCATTTAAGCAAACACCACATCTAGAACCTAATTCCTCTAATGGGGGAAATACCCTTTTTCTGAAGCATGACTTGGGTAGGAATAGCATGATGCATGACTCTCCAGGCCAAAGTGGAAATTCTAGGAGGTCAAAAGTTATGCCAGAGATGCTTGGTCCAGGTGCAGGGCATATCAGGGCTGTAGAACAAAAAAGCATCTTTAAAAGAGAGAACCCCATTAGAGGAATTAGGCCATATAAGGATGTCAGGGGAGGCTTTGATAGGAAGGGGAATAGAAGAAATGGTAGAAGAGAGATCAGGAAATGAGTCTCTAAACCAAGAGGGAATGACCCAACTGCCATTTTGAATGAACTCTGAAACTCTATATGGTTGAGACATATGTTCAGGAGGATCAGGCAACATAGGAAGCCAAGAATCATTCCAGAAATCCCCCATAAAGGGGGGTTACCATTTCCAATGATCCACTGGGAATGTTCTTGTATGTCATTAAGAGAGAGTTTGAGACCTGGCCAAATGGAAGATATTTTCAAAGAAACCTTGGAAGTTAAGTGGTTGATGTTAAATCTGGTTTTCAAAAATGAACTCCCCAATAGCAATAGTCGATATATCATGCCATAGTGTCAAATTTCCCATAAATGCTTGAGCAAAGCAGCCTTATCTTATTAAGGCTAACCAGGTTTCTCGGGCCTAAACCTCCAGCACTTTTAGAAGTGCACACTTTGTGCCAAGCAACAGTGACTGTTTTTCTGATCAAAATGTCACCACTCCACAGAACCTTTTTTACCCATTGCTGGAGTTGTTTAAGCAACAGCTTAGGCCATATGTAGATCATGAAAGAGTGAAGTAACATGGGGATAACAACTGATCTAATCAACTCAGTTCTACCAGCCAAAGAGAGAATTCTACCTTGCCAACCCTCTCACTTTGACTTTCTTTTATCCACAACAGCTTGAAGATGCACTTTAGAAGGTTTTCCTTTGAATATGGGCACCCCAAGATATGTAAAAGGAGCTTTGTCTTCTTGCATACCCAGAAGGGAAGTGATGGAGTGGCTTCTATGAGCAGCTCCCTTGCCTATGTAGACTTGACTCTTGGAATTGTTCATGATTTGACCAGAAACCTCACCATAGTCCTTCATGAGCTTCATAACATTTCTGAGATTTCTTTTGTTTCCTTTGCAAAATATCATCACATCATCAGCATATAAAATGTGTGTGGGAGATGATATGCCTCTAGGAGAGGAAATGGTATTAATGAGACCCTTTGAGTGGTACCAGTCAAGACCTCTGCTTAGAACCTCCTCAGCTAAACAAAAAAGAATGGGGCTCAGGGGATCACCTTGTCTAACTCCTCTTTTGCAAGAAAAGTAGCCAAATGGGGACCCATTGATAAGCACAGATAGATGAGCACTCTTTAGCAAAGCAGTGACCCAGTTTTGGAAGGTGTTATTGAATCCAAAAGCATCCAGGACATGCAGCAAAAAACCCCAATCAATAGTCTCAAATGCTTTGGCAATATCAACCTTTAGGGCAACATTACCACCATGAGTTTTGTTATCAAGCAAATTAAAGCATTCTGAGGCCAAACCAATAGATTGATAAATCTTTCTACCTTTGACAAAGGCAGTTTGATTGGGGGATATGATCTTTGAAGCAATAGAAGAGATTCTATCAGCAAGCAATTTGGGGATGATCTTGAAAACAAAGTTTGCAAGAGCAATGGGTCTAAAGTTTGTGATAGTATCAGCATTAGGAGTCTTGGGTATGAGGACAATGAAATTAGAGTTGAAGCCAGGGAGGAGCCAACTGCTTCTGAAGAACATCACAACAGCATTGCAAACATCATTCCCATATTTGGTAAAAAAGACCAACAAGTTTGGTAAAAAAGACCAGTGAATCCATCAGGGCCAGGGGCAGAATTGGGGCACATTCTGAAAACAACTTCTTTAATTTCAGCAAATGAAGGAATGGAGGTGAGCATGTTGTTATCAGCTTCAGTTACCAGCTTGGGAATCACAGATTCTATAAGATCATTAGAAACAGTGGTGTTGGGAGTAGAGTATAGACTTTCAAAAAAACCAACCACATGCTGCTTAATTTGCTCAGAGTCTTGCAACAACAAACCATCACATTTAAGATAGTTGAGCTTACATGAAGCACTCCTTTGTTTGGCTATTTTGTGAAAGAAGCTGGTATTTTTGTCACCCTCAGCCAACCCCTAGACTTTTCTTTCCAGTAGCTTTCCTCATACTTCAGGGCATCAAACATGTCCACTTGAGCCTGAGCTTCAGCAGCAGTTCTGATATCATTGTAACCTAAAGAGTCAATTTCGAGCTGCACCTTCAAAAGAGAATCTTTAGCACTAGCAACTCTGGTATGAATGTTACCAAAAGTCTCATTATTCCACTTCTTTAGATCAATTTTAAGCTGCTTGAGTTTAGCTTGAATTTTGTTGTTCATATGTGGGGGGGGGCAATTGGCAAAAGAAGGTTTTTTCCAGGAATTAGAAACAGTTTCAAGGAACTCGGGGTGCCTTATCCAAGGAGATGAAAACCTAAAAGGTTTAGGGCCAGTTAGAGAGGAATTAGAAGAGGAAAATAGAAGAGGGTTATGATCAGAGGCTATTCTGGGCAAGACTAAACAAGAAACATTGGCCCAAGAATCAAACCAATCAGTACTACAAATGGCTCTATCAAGTCTGAGATCCATGGGGTTGTCACCACCCCTAGCCCAAGTATGCAAGGAACCAATAGCATCAATATGGACAAATTAACAAGTCTCTGTCATCGCTTTAAATTCTGTGCAGGATCTTAGATTTGGGAGCCTACCCCCCCTTTACCTTTTTCGTTTGAGGGCACCAAGAACACAATTAAAATCACCTATAGCCATCCAAGGCCAGCTTGACATAGTTTTTAAGTGAGCAAAATCATCCCACAAGTCTCTTCTAACCACATAGTCAGTACTGGCATAAACCAAAGTCACTAAACATTTGATATTAGAAAAGCCCTATACTATATATGCAAAAGAGTCACCTGCTGTGAGGAATTGAAAATAACATCAGGGTTGACTTTACTAAACAAGCGAGAAAAACAAAAAAATTGGGTATAAGATCACCCCTCTTGTTGCAAGTAACAAGCTTCATGCCAATGGAGATCCAAAAGTACCAAGGAATGGTGTCAAAGGCCACCATAGGTTCAGAGATACAAAGAATGTTGGGTTTATGAGAGGCACACATTTCCTTCAAAGTTCTCTGGGTATGAGAATGATTTATGCCTCTAGCATTCCAATACATAACATTCATTGAGATGGAGGAGTCCCAGAGAGATTTTCTGAGGCTTTTTCAAGCTCAGCTTTGGCTCTTTCAGCCTGATTGGTTTTGACAACTTCATCAAGCCAGTAAGTAGAGTTTTCAATGCCCTGTTGGATTTCAGCAGGCTTGTTAATGACTTTGTTGGCTCTCTTCTGTTTCTGCTTAAGTTTCCTTTGCTTGGCTTTGGAAATGGGAGGAGCATAGCTACTGGAACTACTAGACCTTGGAGATGGAGATGGAGAGATTGAAGAATGACTTTTGGAAGGTTTGCTCTTGGAAGGAGTCCTACTCATTGAGGGAGAGGCATGAACACTGGGAGTAGGGGACCTGTTAGAATAAGGAGAAGTAGAATCCAAAGGAATTGCTGCAAGTAGAGAGGATGCAGGATCCTGTTCCAATTGAATACATTGCTCAGAGATTGATGGAAGAGTAGAGGCAAATTTGGCATCAAGATTTGATTCCCAGTTTCCAGCATCATCATTCTCAGTTTCCTCAACAATGTCATGCCAGAATTTCCCACTAAGTGGGGAAAATGAATAGCTCACATGGGTTGGTGAGATAGGCTGCCCTAAGTTAAGTGCTTCATGAGCATTAATGGGTGTGGGGGTTACAAGAGCATTAATTGGTTTGGAGAGGGGCATTAGATGCAGAATCTTTAACACTGGGCACAGGGGAATCAACAGCATTAATGGGTGTTTCAGTAATGTCATTTACCTCAGGTAAATCAGCATGAATTGGAGAGTCTTCACCCTCCACAAGAGCTTCATTAACAGCTTGATCAACACAGGGGAAAGAAGAGGGGGCATTTTCATCATGATTAACCATATTCAAAGGTTCAGGATTAGAAGTGGATGTCCCAGCACCATCACCAACTGCATTAACATCTTCTACAACCTGATTAGGACTCTGTTTAGGCACATAGGTGTTTTGCTTAGGAGCATTAGAGACAACTGTGGCTTTGTTTTTTGTTGTTTCTTTTTGCTGAGGCTTGTTAGATTCATCTTGGGCCCTTTTCAGGACTCTGCATTCACCAACAAGGTGACCAATGGTATAACAATGAGAACAAAACTCAGGCAATTTCTCATATGTCACAGGGATTTCAAAACGGAATCCATCTCTTTCCACAAGAACTCTCTGTTGTAGCTCGAATTGAAGATAAATGTCAATTTGAATTCTAGCATAATGAAAGAATTCTCTATTGAGAGTGGCCTGATCAATTTTGACAGGAGATCCCAGAATGCTTGCAATACTTAACAAAATTCGAGGGTGCCAATATTCAAAGGGAAGGTTATGCAGCCTCACCCAAGCCTGAGCATTGGTTTGCTTTTGCTTCTCTGGAACAAAGTCCTTGCACCAAAGTGAAAGCTTCATACTCCCAGGATGGAGATTGATAGGTCCAGCAGTCCAAACAGTATTCAAATCACCATTGTTAGCAAACTGAAGACAGTAGTGACCCCTTCCAATGGGGGAAATTTTCCAAGGGTTTTTTCTTTTCCAAATCTCACTTCTTCTGAACTAATTCTGGCGGTGCAAATCATTAACTTTCAGAGGTTGAGAGCCCTTTGGAAGAATGAATCTTCCAATTTCGTTGTTCTGGCAGTTCTTAATTGACTGCTGATAAACTGATTCTTCAATCTTAACCGCAAACAAATCTCCTTTGGAGTAGGTGGGGGGAAGTTGACTGAAGGACACAGATGGTTGTGGGGTGGTTGGTTGAAGGAGGCTGGCATACGTGGGTTTGGCAGTTTGATTAGGCAGAGCAGCATGGGCATCATGTGTAGTGAATAAGGGGGTAGTTGGAGAGGAAATCTCGATGGCAATCAAGGATTGATTTCGGAAGGGGTGCTTACTGAAAGAGTTCAACACTGCGCTCATTGCTCTTCTTCTAAAGTCCCTTGGAGCCAATCGGTTGCCTGAAGCTTGACATGATGAAGGCGCTTTTAAGCCCTTCCCGAAAGAGGGAATGGCCCTTCCTCTTACCTTCTGTTGAGACTGAGATAGAGGACTGGGCTTTCTCCCTCTTCTACCGAGAGGCCGCGGGAGTCAACTCTGTCTCATCCTCATCCCCCTGGTAAAGGCGATCTAAGCCCTCCCCCCTTATCGCTTTTTGGGCTAGGATTGCTGGCTTGGATGAAGCACGGGGCGTCTAACAAGGCATGGGACCCATAGATTCATTGTCTGCTGTGCAGAAGCTTCCTTCCTGCACCTGCATGCGCGCTTCCCCAGAAGGAGGCACACATTGTAACAATTCATCGCGATAGCTGCCTTTGGCTCTACTGTAACTGATTCCTCGGGCAACGAGCTCGTAGTTTAAGGGGATTGATTCCTACACCTATGGGCTCAGGTTCCTTCCTCCTCTAGTCCGAATCAAGATGGCTCCTCTCGATCTTGTGATGCCTTCGGCCCCATTCTCAAGAGTTTTTCGCTCCTTGACTTTTCTATTAGTCAAGGGCTAGCTTATGAACGGTTCCGAAATGACACGCTATTCCGTCTCATCCTTTCCCCCCGGATGGTAGGAAGAAGATAAAGGAGGAGGAGTTTTGGTACTTCAACCGAGGAAGACTCGGACCCGCCTCTTTGTTTGAATCACTGACAGTTCGGGCAGGGTTTTTAGTGGTATAAGGACTGGAATTCTGAAAAGAAGGAATGCCTGGCTTTTCCTATTCTAGTGCAGGTTCTTGCTCGGTATAAATCGCTTCACTTTGAGTTGGCTTGGCCCGCGCTTTGACAAGGCTGTTGCCCCTCCTTCCACCCGTAGAGAGAGCCGGAGTTAGGCCTTTGTATGACGGATTGATTGATAGTAGGATCAATCATGTTTAGTTTGATTCAGGATCGACATGCCCCAGGTTTGAAGAATTCGATGACAGGCCTTCGCTGCAAAAGATCCCGGAATTGGTCGATTCGGAATCGGCTGGATTGGAGGGATCCGGAGCCACAAGGATCTTCAACGGGTTCGAAACTCTTTTGATTCCAGGCGGCCGGCCCAATTCTATGGAATTAGCTATAAGTCAAGCTTGTCGACTATCAAAGGAAAGGCCGGTTCGAACTTGTGATTTCGATAGGCCAAAAAGCTTCTACAGCTAGAGGGCGGGTATAGCGGAAAGCGAGGAGCTCGCAACAGCTAAATCACGATCTCCGGGCGAGCTCATATTGACATGGGGCTGCCTCTTTTCAATGCTGGGAGTGAAGCGAGCGTTGCAGGAGCTATCTATTCCATCGGGGAGATGGCAAGCGGAACGCACCCAAACTCATAGGCAATGACGTTTCCGAGCTACCACATTCACGCATGCCGCGGGAGATCATATGCAGTTTCCCCGGTCTACCTGTTCAAGCGAGCGCTTGCAAGCGGCCAGGACGTACATCGTAGAAGATGTCGCTCACTTCCTTTAGGAGGAGGGACCGGAGTCCACCTTACTCCCCTCATTTGAGTTGGAGGTCTTACGCCTTTACCACTATGCATAGGGCTCCCCTGGACGAAAAATCGATAAAGACTCATTTCCCCCTCCCCCGCCCCGGGATTTGTAACGTGACGGTGATTGTGACCAGATTGGTCGATCAACCTGACCAACCCGGGATTTTTGAAACATAAGAAGAGCCTGACTTTCTATTATCTTAGTCAAGCGCTAGCTAGCGCCCAACCTAGTAAAGGGGCTTTGATGCTTTGTTTGAGAAAGGCGCTTTTAAGCCCTTTTGCTTGCTGAGAAATGCCCCCTTCTTGAGTGAAAAGCTCGTTTTAGGCTTTTTTTCTTTTAATTCACCTCTTCCAAGAAAATGATTTTCCGGTGGACAGCTACCTTCTTCCCAAATTCACAATACCGAATCCTCTTTCTTGCTCCCTATACAGGAATTCTATCTCTGCTTTTCACCGGGATCCAGATGAAAGCCCTCTATTCTTCCTTCGCCGGCCGGCGGCTGAGAGAAGAGCGCAAGCTCCTGTAGTATACTGAATTCATTCATTCTAGTTTTTTTCGATCCCATATATAACTATTTATAGGAAGGAGTCATTCTTTTTTAGGATGCTAAGCAAAGGTTTAGTGGTGTTTTGTTATGAACGGGACAGGGACGGTTGCTCTCAGAACTGAATGGGCTTCCCCGCGGGGGCGATCCAGAAAAGAAGACCTAGACCAGGATTGGTCAAAACAATGTGGTGGCCGAAGGAGACTGGAGTAAAAATCGTTATTCTTTCCCTTTCTTCAGTAGAATCCCCGGTCCCAAACGCCTACTCAAAACTAAGAAGGAGTGGCCACCAAGAATAATGAAATCCCGAAGGGGTCCAATAAGACTTCCTTTTAAGTAATACAGGGACGGACTGAGACTCTAACTCCCGATGCAGGAGCAGGAAGATAAATGAGGAGGAGGGCTTCGAAACGCATTGAACCTCCCAATCGAATGAATCGTAACATTCGTAATGATCAACTTTACGGAGCCCTATCACTCGGTTAGATAAGAGAATTCCACCCCAGAACTAAAACGACTATATAATGCTATAGAAGCACGCACTTCTTCGTCCACAACAGCAGGCTCTTTCGGTCCTGGCTAGCCGGTCCAGTTCTCCAGTCAATACCTGCCAAAGAAAGAATGTCAAATTTGTTGTATCAATGATATTACCAATCAACGAACTGCTAGTTGGAGAGGGAGGTCCATTACGCGTTAGCTACCTCTAGAATAGCCAGACATTCTTGGCCAGGTTTCAGAATGGAAGAGAAGTCATGGAAGGAACTGAATTGACCACGCACGATGAATGGATGGACAAGAAAAAGGATAGTCTAAGACTCTTCGATATGAATTTCTAGTTGGAATTCGGAAGAATCTGAAATGCTCCCGCTCTGCATGGCAGGCGAGGTAGGATAGAGAAGAGGGTTGCCTAGATAGATGTTCTCTATAGGTATGCTATAAGTAGCTAACAGAATGCAATGCCTCCTTCTAGTGGCGGCCTCTCTCGGGAAACATGCGAGCTGGAACTTGGCTCCGTGAGGGGGAAGAACCTTGACTTCTTTAGGGGCTTGCGTCTTTGAATTCTATTGGGTGGCGTGGCGGGGAGGCATGGTGGAAGCCCAGCCCGCACCACACGTTCTCTGATTGAAACGACACTTTTTCTCCGCTCCGGGAATTCCAGCAGACGTGATACTGGTTCAGCAAACGGACTCAACATTTCACTTACGGAAACAGAAAGAGTGTTCGGGGATATTGGAAAAAGCCTTTCAGGTACAAGAATGAAGGAGCACTGCTGCACTTCCACGACACGGGAAAGGGATCATGGGGTGAGGAAAAGAAAGAAAAGGTGCAAGGTGAGGAGATATCGAGAGGTAGAATAGGTGAAATGAGTTCAAAGGAATTAGTTAAGACACGCTTCTTTAGCACAGGCCCCTACCCCCCTAAGGGTGAAGTTGGAAGGTTCAATGAGCTACGCGAAGGGAAGATCTTGGGCACTCTTGTTGTCTATATACAAGTGGCGTAGGCGAAGCTGTGGTGACTCGTGGAGTAGACAGCGAGCTCCGCTTGAACAGAAAGCAGCAAGCTGCAAGCACCTACTCCTATCAAAATGAAAAGCAGTGAGCTCCGCAACAAAAGCGAAGCGAGCCGCGCTAGCGCCCAACCTAGTAAAGGGCTTACGTTTTTCAGCTGCATCGTACCGGGTGAGATAACTTGAACGGGGGAGGGGTCCGTACCTCCTTTAGATAGATAGAGCCCCCGTGCTCTTAATGTAGAGCTAGAACTACTGCTACCGTGGAATCCGCGATCACACATGAGTACCTCGCCTTCCAAAAAAAGCGGCTGCTAATTAGCACTAATGCTACTGGGGACCATCGATCAAGAAGGACTTCGGAGACTGCAATCGAATTGAGAAAAAAATAGAAAGATAGGGCCAACTCTTCTAGTTGCGCCTCTAACCTTACTACGCTACCCAACCAGCTGATAAAAGGTCGAATTCAGCAGGCATAGAAACCATAGGCACGAAATGCCGATCAAATCCGTTAAAGGAAGCCTAATCAAAGCGGGCAAACAAGAAGATCTGACTGAGTTGATGATGGACCGGATCTCGAAAGGCGAGAGGCCTTCATAAAGACGTATGAGAAACGGAGGGTCGAGAGAGGCTTATTGCACGATCCACCCAATCCAGCTAAGCTAATAAATGCTGCATAAGAGAGTGGGAGGCCGGCCCCCGCCCATCTGGAGGTGCACACCCATTTAGGAACATATGCAAAGGGGTAAAGAGAGAAGTCCATGGAGAACTACCAAATCCAATGACTTTGATTTGTTCGTACCATTCTGTCATCGATCACTGCTGGGTCGGTTGGTGAGTCACCCAAAAAAAAGCATCGAGAAAGGTCAAGCATATATGTTTTATGAAATGATCAGCGGTTTCATTTATGCTATGCCCTGCATCGTGTTCGTGTGTGTTTATTGAGCTTTCTTCACTTCAGCGCCATGCGCTTTGCTTCGCTTTATAGAAGAGAGAGACCCTTGTCTTGAGAGTGAAAAGAAAGGGCAAGCGATAGAAAGGATAGTCCCTCGCGCGTTCGCGCGAACTACTAGAAAATGGTGAGATCATTAGATCATTAGTGAAAGAAGGACCAACGACGATCCTATCCTAAAGGAGAAGGAGGAGTAGGAGGAGTCAGTTTTCTTTGAAGATCGAGGAAAAAATAGGACAATTATGCCATTCGGAAGAAGTCTTCTACAGAGGGAAAGCCTGTTACGAGTAAGTGGAGAGGAAAGATCTCCAGAGATTCTTATCTCATTCCATTCCAGTGGCTCAACCAGTAACCAATGGCGAAAACTCAAAAATCCATGGTTTCCCGGTAGAACCCTATTTCGCCCAAGTTGTTTCGGAACCGGAAAAAGGAAGCGGTTTTTCGCACAGCTTGCTCATAGTGCAGGTCCCACTTGTATATCGTATTTGGCCGAAGAAGCATCGGACAGGTTGGAGTTCTTGCCTTCTTGGGACTCCATGGACCAAGATCTGCTTTTATTATATGGGCAATACCGATCTACTTTAGTAGATCATATGGATGTAGAAAAAGCTTCTCATTTTGATGAATTGGAAACATCTCTTTTCCATTTCTATTTACCCAGTTCATATCTTTGTTTCGTGTGTTCCCGGGAGGAATTCGATCTCTTCAATCTCGGGATACCACCTAAATAACTGCGGCCAGAGAGTCAAATAGGTCGGGAAGAAAGAGTTTGAGGTCGGGTCGGACGACATACATCTTGGTTGGTCCCACCACCACTAGAGATTGGACATATATATAATCTTTCTTCTAAAAAAGAGATTCTTATATATCCATTTGATATTCTTATTTAAATAGCTGCAAGACTGATTAGCGAAAAAAGGTGCAAAGAACCGAAAGCCCTTCTTTGAAGTTCCTCCCAGATACATGGCTTACATACCCGGCTCAACATTCTTGGAAAACAATCGAATCGAGGGTCCGGAGGAGAATTGGCCATTCAATCTTGTGAACTAATCGAGACCGAAATTGGAGAAAGAGATACGAACGGAAAGGAATAACCAATCGATGAAAGAACATGAAACCATTCTGTTTCAATAGAGGTACGAGAAACGGTTGGGGGCAATGAAGTAGGTAAAGTGGTTGGATTTTGCGAGCTGTTCCAACCACTGCTGGATGTGATTCCAAGAGCCGAACGAGAATGAATACCACACAGAAGAGTCAAGACCAGGCTCCCTAATGGAATGTTTAACCGATCCATTCCGGATCGATCGAATTGGTACGGAAGTTGTAACATGGGAAAACCACGGAAAACACGACTTATTTGAATAACCCGGTGACCTACCAATTGTAGAAGTAGGATTTTTGGCAAGCAATAAGCACTTAAATAATACAATTCAAGTGTACCATCTTCTTTCTCATTTCGAGGAAAAGGTGCGGAAGGAAAAGGAAACAACGGAGGGATCCGAATCGGACCTAAATGGGAATGACATGAAAAGTCTTTTTCAAAACCTAGCATTAAGGGCGTTACGACGATATACGAGAGGAATGGAGAAAAACTCGTGATTGGTGTGGAGGGGAAGATCTGTTTATGATATAGTTCAAGAAAGAGTCGTCTCATTTCCTTACTTCTTCGTTCTTTCTAATTCATTCACTTCAAGACTGGTTCTGAACGCCGCATCATCTTCAACCAACCTCCACCGTACGTACCTTTCGGTGCGACCACTAAAGAATTGCTTATACACTAAACAGCTGCTTATATACGCTTACTAAAAGACTGACTTCATTAGGCCAGCGTGAAACTAAGAAAGAGAGATGTGCCTAAGGCGGCATGTAAGCAAACTGTGCACGCTAAGAGAAGAGGAGAGATGTTCGCAATTACTACCACAAGAAAGCCGCCCCCTATCTCTAAAGGGGCCCGTCACTTCGTTCGTACCTTCTTGGCTTAGGCTTCCAACTGAACTGACTTTATGGCCTTGCCGCCCCGCCGCTAGCAGAAGCTAAGCGCTTGAAAAGCGCGCTAAGAAACGTTGCTTCTGTCGGCCTTTCTGTGCAACAGTCCACCAGTAGCGGAAGAGAGGGTTACCGTACATACAAGAGTCTTCCAGTTCTTACGGAAGCTCTTTCTTACCAGTCAAGTAGTACAACAGCTGTATCTTATCTTATAGCCCGGCGCGGCGGGTCGCCTTTTGAATTCAGTAGATAGAAGAAACTATTAGATAGATAAGGAGTAGGTGAGTGAGTGAGTCCTCACTGACCTGAGCTATTTCGATCACCTAGCAGGCCTTTGATTTGGTAGGTAACATCGCCAAAGCGTATCATCAGATTTTACTACGAAGGAAGGAACTCGAAGTGAAACGGCACCGTCTTGTGCAACGCAACGATAGTTGGCCCTCTATCATCTTCTATCTGGTAGACTTGGTAAAAGGGCCCATTTGATTCCAGAATTCGAGTTCGACCGCAGCTGCCCCCTTTCTTTTTTTGGGGGGATCCAGTTCCTTGCCAACTATCGACCCCGATCTCTTTTCATTTGTTTTGGGTATTACCAAACCTAGCCTAGCCTTCGTCAATCACACTAAAGCAGAGCACCCAACTATGTCAAGGCCCCCTTAAGGGTTAGGTTAGTCAATCCGGCCCGAGACGCGTTCGTTGACAAAACCGCCGTAGGAATGGAGACCTTTCAATAGAGCGGAGGCGAACTGATCAACGAGAAAGAGGCCCTACTCACTACAAACGAATACACCACAAGATCGAACTGCACTCATGCCTCTCCCGCATCAAGTTGACCGCCCCCCCTACGCTACGTAGTGATTCTATCAATCATGTACGTAGGTAGGACCCTCCATTCTGATTGGTATATCATGATAAAAGAAAGCCATTTGCACCAGGCGCACTGCGCTTTCCCTTGCCCAGATGTTCGCCTTTCTAAGTCAAGTAATGGTGACCCGCCGAAGACTGGAGCTTCGTAACATGTTGACGAAGACCTCCGAACTGAGGGTTCGGTCAGTAGAAGGGACGACTTTGTCTCCCCATTGACAGATAGAGTTGAAGAAGAGCCCCGCTCTCTAGCCGACTGATCCCGTTGATCATATAACTGGGAGGGAACGTGTCACATTAGAGGTGAACGATCAGAGGTGTCCTCTAATCACCACGATGAGCTGGTCCCTCTTTTAGTAGACTCAGCTATGAATATTCATTCAGAAATGAATGCCGGGCTCTTTCTTTCCCCTAAAGAATAGCACCCCAAGAAGTTTCTTAATTTAATGCGGAGACTTTCTGTTTCGTCGAGCCCCGAGCTTGTGGTCCTCCTTTGAGTTTGGGTTCAATTGGATGAATCTGTCAAGTCAAGGTCAACGTACGTAGCAGCAAGGATGGTGCATCGCCTATTTCTCGTTTTCGCTCGGGAGCCAAAACGAACACGCCTGCTACCTACTGTACTGGACCTTCGACCAGGCATTCTACCTTTGTCGAATCGGAACCAATACCACTGCATTGCGCTCGAACAGTTGAGCGGCCGCCGGCCTTCCGTGCACAGATATAGATTCATTCTTCGTACCTGGTCCAGCCTCACAACCCTTCGCGGGTTGGTAAGAAGTCAGTCTTGTTTGGTAAGACGGAATTGGACAAAGAAAAGAGAGTGCTCGACCGGAACAACGGCCAACAAAGACCATAATTACATAGATAACTGCTCCTCCCCTTCTCCGTCTTTAAGGCTTTAAGGCGAACCGTATGGCGGCTGGAAAGAAAGACGACCTCACCTTCTCGTAGATGGTGTCAGTGAGAGCAATTTGAGTATCCCCCGTTGACCTTCTTTTGTAGATAGAATCTTCAATGAGTGGAAACAAGCAACCTTACTAAGAAAGGTTGCTTGTTGAGTAAGGCCGGCTTTCTTCGCATGTTTGAGCGCATCTTTCTCATATCGATCAAGGCTAAACTTTACTTTGATTGCAGGGGCAAGAAGCATATGTTATTAGTAAAGTGAGCTGCGCGCCAGAACTTGATTGATAAGGGGCGCGTTAGCGGTTTTCTTGCTCGTTAGCGCGATTGCAGGAGTGCTAACGCGCGCCCTTACGTTTTCTTCGCTTGCTCTGCAGTACGAGCCTCATACAGAGCCGCGCCCCTTTAATATGATGAGAAGAAGAGGGGCCGCCCTCTTTTCTTTTCCGCACCAATCCTTATTGACTACTACATCTTTTTTGGGGTGTATAGCTCAGTTGGTAGAGCATTGGGCTTTTAACCTAATGGTCGCAGGTTCAAGTCCTGCTATACCCAAACCTACCTTACACTATACTATGAGTAAGGATGCGTAGTAGCGTTCAAAGATCACTCTTTGGCCTTTAGACGCGCTTCGGCGGCGGATAGCTGCATGGGCAAAGCACTCTGCTGCGGCGAGCAGCCGGTTCTTATTGCCTTCATCAAGATAGTCTTGCTCGCTCCTGAACTCTGCGGCGAGTTCAGCCACCACCTCCGGGCCTGAGCTCTGCTCGAGCGTAGTCAGCCAGCTTCGTGACTTTGCTTAGCTTCCAGCGTTGCAAAGGGAGAACCTTTCACTATCTAGGCGCCCTAGAAGGAGGGGTCCCACGGACTTCTTCCCCGAAGGTCAAGCCGTAGTCCCTGGGAGAAGTGGAAGGAGTTAGGAGGAGGGAGCGCCCTTTGCCCTAAGAAATAGGCGGCTTCGCCTTCAAGCCGTCAATAAAATCGAGCTAATATGTGATCATGCTTGTAAAAGATAGCACTGATGCATAGGTCTTCTTTACGGCCTTTTGATCATGATGCATCATGAACGTGCCAATATGTGATCGGGGTGAGCGGTGGTTAGATATAGGGACGGCTTCGCCGGCTTGGATTGGAAGGAAGGGCTTCGCTTTCCGATCGCTTTTTGAGGCCGGTTTGGATGAGCGTGGGCAAGTTCGGGATTCGCTATCGCTTTCGGCTTGGAGCGGCTCACCCCCCTTGTCACTTAAAGGGAAAGCAAGAGAAGGGGGCCTGCTGGAAACCCTCGCCTTCGGCTCCATACTGATCAGGCCGGCCGGCCATGAAGGGACATCACGACTATCCTTTCTGATAATACCGGGCTTTATATGATCCTGAGCAGTGATCAGTATATTTGAATATTCCGGATCCTTATGTGCTTTTTTTGTTATACTAGCGGCGCCAGATCTATTAGTAAACAGGAGCCGCTCTCGCTCACCCGGCTGGATGTCAATCTGACGGATGGATAGGCGTAGCAGAAAAGATAGGGTCAATTACGAGAGGAAGGCGGAGGAAAAAAGACGAGAGAGCAAGCCCCAGGAGGCTCGCAGCTACCACGGCCGTAAGAACGACTCGAAAGACGGGCCCCCGCCCCGATAGTAGCGATCAAATCTTTCGGAATCCAAATTGTAGCGTGGTAGCGTACAATGGTAGCTTTCTTATGCCGTTCCATTCATACGAACCCAAGCCGATCCGATTTAGGCGTAGGACCCAACTCCGTTCCTTTCACAGGTGACTCCGACTCCTAGGGTGAGGTTTTTCTCCCAAGCTCTTTTTTAAGACTCAACTCCGTTTTAGTTGGCCTCCTTCGACCCAACTCCGAACCCTTTGCCTGGCCTCGGAAAGACCTGAGCCTTCCGGTTTATTGCTATATAAAAGCTTTCCAACCAAGCCGAGATGTTCGCCTCGATGCGTAAGTGGATAGGTTCGCGATAGGAGGACTGGCCCTTCACTTGCATGGGATAGCGAAGCCGCTCCAATCCACTAGAAAAAACCACATTCTTAGACTCAACTAAAATGTTGTAGCATTGATTGAGCGAAGCCGCTCCTTCACTATTGCGGAGCGGCTTGCATAAATACTCGAAGTAAGCTCATGGCAGGCAATTTACTTTTTGCTGTCTACTTTAAAAGCTCCTTTTTGCATGCGCTCTCAGGTCTTATCAGCTTCTGCCGCAGGTCTTATCAGCTTATGTACTAAGCCTTCGGCCCTGAGCTCTCATCAAAGCCGCCCTCGCCCCTCTCTCTAAAGGGGCTTACGAACGAGCGGAGTGCTTACGCCCCTTTAGAGAGAGGGGCGAGCCATGAGCTTACTTCGAGTATTTATGACTCTGGCGGCAACACGTCACAGGCGAATGACATGATTCTCGAGGAGTTACACGACGGCCATGTGATGATGCATCAAATAGATGCAAGGGTTGATGACTCAGTAGGTCCTTGTATGGACGGATTCAGTTCCCCACTGGGAGAGCTTTAGAGGGAAGAGGGGTGGACATCTATATGGGCTTCATGTGATTCGAAGCCAACCACTATGTATTGCAAGAAAGTCCTATGTGTAGCTATGTATACCTAATGAAAGCCTTAAATTAAAGAGCCTCTTAACACTTACCTGCCTAAACCAAGCAAGATTCAAGAAGCAATCCATTACCAGCAAGATATGATACGGCTCAGCCAAAAAACGTGAGCGCCTAGCGCGAGCCTTATTGAAATTTATATTAGTAAAGCGCTAACGAGCAAGAAAACCGCTAACGCGCCCCTTATCAATCAAGTTCTGGCGCGCAGCTCACTTTACTAATAACATATGCTTCTTGCTTTACTAATAACATATATAGTATAGGGCTTTTCTCGCTTGTTTAGTAAAGTCAAGCTTTGGCGTCGCCCTATCTTGCTGGGGCACGAGTGCCCTTACTAGTTTTGGGGCTTTGATTGGCAAAAGCGGTTTTCGCCTTCTAGCCAGCAGTTGCCGGATTAGCCTTCGGACTTGCCTTACCCGCCTTTATTGAGAAAGAAGAGATATAAAGGTTGGACATCCATCGCTGCCGTGATGACGCGGTTGAGTGTTCATTCGATCCACCACCCGAGGCCAGGCCGATCAAACCTATCCTTGGGTTCGATCCAGCAAGTGATTCCCTCCCCGAAACCGGGATAGTAGTTAGGTCATGAATGGAATGCGAGGGAGAGAGATAAGCAGTTGGCGGGGGCCATCCGTTATCGGTCCATATTGGGTAGATCTACCCCTCTCATCCTCTGATCCTTTATCTACCGTTCAATCTATTGATGGGATTTCTTCTCGACTGGCGTATTACGCACTCGAGCCAATCTACTACACGCTAATAATGGTCTTTTGGATTTCATCTCCTACCAAAATTGCAAGTGGTTGGCCGTTCGATCGAGTCCATCCCTTGAAGTCGTACCCTCCCAGTATGCGTGAGTCTTTCGCCGATTGACAGAAATGCCGGCCGGAATTCGAGAACGTCCCACCATAATGGATCTCTCCTACCGCTACCTACTAGTGGATCGATTTAGGGAAGGAAAAAAATGCCGATTAAGCAATTCCTCCCATCCCGATAAAGCGAGTCACCCGTGATTCGAGAGTTCCATTTTCCGCTGATGCAGGCCGATTGGGATCCCAGCAGTCAAACCACTGTGTTCGTTCCTCACCCTCCTTCCAATCAAATCTCTTCTAAGGTGTCCGGAGGCAGGGGAAACAAAGGAGGGATTGATCGACCAACTTGAACAGATCCATAACCTGGTTCCATCTGTCCTGAATGAGGGAATTAAGGCGGGTATAGTCGAACTGGTTGATTCTAAGGTGGGTGATAAGCAGCTGTATCCGTATCAAGCCTACCATCTCTTCTCACGAAAGTGTTTCCATCCCGTCTCCGAAAGTTTTGCAATATCTGTGGCCCTGCTTCAAAGCCCCAGAAAACCCCCTGACTCTCTCTCTATAAAAAAAGCCCTTTCCCCTTTTCATAATAATAAGGTAAGCTTTGAAAAGTAACACGCTCCCGACAGGCAGTCCATAATGTCATCCATCGTTGGCATTATTGGAAATAATTCACCCAACTCTTATTCAAAGCCCATCTACACACTCCAGCTGCCTCCTTTTGAGCTAGTCAAGCAGGCGTTGAACACGGACTGAGACTCTCCCGCCCCTTCGGCAGCAATTCCTGCACTTGACGTCGGATCTCCTCATTTGAAAATG
>Ga0307513_10000462_pt1:42500-52500 | contig 58417 bp, 30 predicted proteins | sample 15_EM_MG_FD_202174 | JGI IMG/M metagenome (GOLD analysis project Ga0307513, IMG submission 202174) | Populus trichocarpa ectomycorrhiza microbial communities from riparian zone in the Pacific Northwest, United States - 15_EM | ecosystem: Host-associated > Plants > Roots >...
AGACAGGGATCGCCCGCTCGGCAATGCTATCTTGGGGAGAAGACAAAACACTTGAATATAACAATTGAAACTCATATTCTAAAGCTTTTTCGATATATGAACAAGATTACTATGGAAGAGTTGGTGAACATTGTTCTGACTCATAGCTCTAAGATGACTAGCATGAATGAGCCAGCTTCAACACCACCTAGACTCTTAATCATAGACAGACTTGCGACCTCAACATAAAAGGATGAGCCTGGTCTGTCTATTTGTACGCATTGGCTTAATTAACTCCTAACCTCCCGCAAAGAACACATAATGAAAACTGCCTGGTAAGGGCTGTACAAGGGAACGAGAAAGGGGTTTGATAAGAAAGAGTTTTGGAGTGTCCCGCTTAGTTAACAAACATCGAGTTTGAAGTCGAGGCAGCATGGATACGAGACTCTTGAAGTCAAGTTTGGAATCGCAAAGAGTCTAATTCCCTTATTCTTAAGATCCAACCTACCTAATGGTATATGCCTAAGCGATCGCATGGAATCGCGCCAGTCTTTTATTTCAAAATTTGTGATTTGATATTCAGCATTAAGTAACGTTCGACTATATAGTGAAAGCATATGGTGCGGGCCCTATGTTGAGTAAGGGGGTGACCCTCGCTCTTGAAGCCGGCCGCTTTCAAATCGATTCCCCCTACTAGTTAATGGTGGATGACTTCTTTTCTATTCGCGAGGATTACATATTTCATCACGAGGAAATTTCGTAGAATTACTTACTTATCGACCAAGTTGTTACTTTCATCTACATATCGAAATGAAGTGCGACCGAGAAAGCAGCCCTTACTCCGCGAATGCACACTTGATTGAATGAGTTCATTTTCAAATCATGTTGTCGCATTCGTTCGAAAGTCTTCCTTAAATCGACCAAGTGCTGTTTATCTTCAGGCTGCCACATTCCATTGATGTTGAACTACCTGTCTGGGGTCTTGTACACCTTAGTCTTACCCTGAAAAAAGAACTCTCTCATTATTGCATAATTGCATCTCATATATAATAGTTGTTGCTATCCCGCCTCACTCCTCACCGAAACCAGAAGGCGCACTACCAGGAAAGTCAGATAGCTTCTCCTCTGATTATAAAGAAAAGAAACCTCCCAAAATTCGTGTTGTACTGTATTAGGGGAGGCAGTGAAAGCCCTATATTTATATATATATAACAAAGAGAAACAGATAGATGGTCATGGTTTATTTTATATTGGCCCGGGTGAAGTTGGATTGGATGTCTTGGGTGACTCTCCAATCAAGGCCCCAATTAGGTTTTCTCTCTTCCAATCAATCAAAAGTCGATTTTTTTGAGAAAACTCAATGAAATTAGCTACTCCGAGCCAAAAATGAGTGGCTTGTAGTGGTTTGTCAATAGGGAAAGTCGTTTCTCTCTGAACCTAGAACTAGATGATGAATCAAAGTTCTTGCTTTTTTGAGTCAAAATCCTCTTTTTAGATGTTGGAATTTCTTTAGGAAAATGCCTTCATGATCAGAGCACGGAGTCTTTCAAGTAAGCCCATTTTGATTGAATGAGGACCGCCTGGGGGCGGAGTTCCGTGTTCCAGAAATAGCGCTGTTAGTTACAGCGGATCGGGTCTAAGGCTCTGTGACTAACAGCGTCTTTGCCTCTTTTCATTTTCATTGGTAAACATTGGATTAAAAAAAAACACACATTCCAACAGGATGGAGAATTCATAAGAAAAAAGTGTTGGGCAGGCCCATCTCTAAGACTTGCGAATCAAAATCCGGCTTTTCTAAAGGGGTTGACAGGAGGGGTCCGGTGCTCGCTTAGTGGCAAAGAGGTTCACTCTTAAATATGGGCAGGATTATGAGGAGACGTTCAGCCCTGTTGCTAAGATTACCACGGTTCGTCTCCTTGTTGCCATTGCTGCAGCAAGGCATGGGCCTTGTAGTCGACCGGTGCGAGCACCCATTTTTCCCCTAAAGAAGCGCACTACAGCGAGAGAAAGAGCTCCTAACGTGCAATCCAAATATCGTCACTCCTATGCATACAATAGCTACGAGCTGCCGTAAGCGCTGTTGCACGAGTACTGTATCACGAGCAAGACTACCGACACTAACGAGAGAGGAAGAGTAGAAATCAGTAGTCACTCTTCGACTTAAATAAAGATATTGCGTATAAAGAGAGAGATAGTCAATCTCTTGAGCGGCCGAGAATTTCATGTAAAAAGGACCAACGACGATGAAGGAGGAGTAGGAGCTAGCTTTAATTGAAGTAGGGGCGGAATCGAATGATTACGAAATAGACAATGGGCCTGATCGAGTTTGCCCATCACATATTTCACGCGGCTCACGAAGCGCTGCCGCAGGCGCCGTATCAACAACCGGGGGCGGCTCCAGAGGCGCTGTCGCAGGCGCCAGCAACGGCGGAAGTTCCCTCCCCCGCTCCCCATACGAATTTAGACTACGATCCTCTGGATTTGGTATAAGTAAGGGGGGAAAGCCTATCAAAAATGGATGTACAACTAATCTGTGGCTACAAGGGGGACCTTCCTGCTTCTAATCTACTTTTCGAGAAAGCTGACTCCATTTTTGAGTGCAAACGCAAGAGACTCTTAAGGATGGAGGAACTTGATCCAAATGGAGGCTGGCTGGAAGGCGGGGCTCAATTTATAAAGACTCAGAAGGGCGGAGACTTTTCAAGAAAAAGTCTCAATGCTATCTTAAAAAGTCTAGGGAGCGAAGGCCGCAATAGCAATTTCGCTCTTTTATTTATAAAAGAGACCACCCGGGCGGGCGCTAGCGCCCTTTTTCGTTTGTGCATCTATCTTTCTTTCTTTCTCCCACGCTTTCCGTTGGTCAACAACCAAAAAAAGTGCTCTCTAGTTCTTCACTACTCGTACAGGCTTGACGGAGTTAAGCTGTCTGGAGGGAATCCTTTTTTCTCAATCAAGATGCCTCAACTGGATAAATTCACTTATTTCACACAATTCTTCTGGTCATGCCTTTTCCTCTTTACTTTCTATATTCCCATATGCAATGATGGAGATGGAGTACTTGGGATCAGCAGAATTCTAAAACTACGGAACCAACTGGTTTCACACCGGGAGAACAACATCCGGAGCAGCGACCCCAACAGTTTGGAAAATATCTTGAGAAAAGGTTTTAGCACCGGTGTCTCCTATATGTACTCCAGTTTATTCGAAGTCTCCCAATGGTGTAACGCCGTCGACTTATTGGGAAAAAGGAGGAAGATCACTTTGATCTCTTGTTTCGGAGAAATAAGTGGCTCACGAGGAATGGAAAGAAACATATTCTATTTGATCTCGAAGTCCTCATATAGCACTTCTTCCAATCCTGGATGGGGGATCACTTGTAGGAATGACATAATGCTAATCCATGTTCCACACGGCCAAGGAAGCATCGGTTTTTAATTTCATTATGACTTGGTCGTTCGTAAGATATTCTTTCTCGAGCAGAATATTGGAATGGGAGGCACTACAAGAAAGAGAGACTCCTTTTCAAATGGCCCCGCGAAGTATACTAGTTGTAGGGCGTTCAGAAAGGTTCTCGAGATTCTCAATCGCTCTTTTTAGTGGGGAGGAATAGTGCGGGAAGGGAGCGAGACCAAGCCGAGCCGCTAGGAGAGTAAGCCCTTCCCACGTGTCAAGTTTCATAAAAAATGAATGCAGCCTCAACCAGAGAGATCAACCTGCGCCTTTGATTTAGCCGGCGGCGCAGAACGCACTTTTCCGCGACCAACAAGTTTTCCGAAACCGAACTGAATGGAATTGTGACTTTCCAGAAATGCTTGCTGAAAATCAAAGAAAGAAGGTCCATTTTCCCACGTAGTTCGTCGGTCAAACCAACGATTCTCTTCTCAAAGTAATAGAGAGATCTTTTTCTAGTTAGACTTCTATCAATGCAATGAAAGAACCATCCCTTCCTATTTCTTTGTTTGTCCTGTCAGATAGAAAGAAAATGAGACCCCAAAGAGCCCTTCTTTACCACTTTAGGGGGTGGGGGTGAAGGGGGGGTTTACATACAACCGAGGCAAAGTGGTTTATGATTGAATCTCAGAGGCATTCTTATCATTTGGTAGATCCAAGTCCATGGCCTATTTCGGGTTCACTCGGAGCTTTGGCAACCACCGTAGGAGGTGTGATGTACATGCACCCATTTCAAGGGGGCGCAACACTTCTCAGTTTGGGCCTCATCTTTCTCCTATATACCATGTTCGTATGGTGGCGCGATGTTCTACGTGAATCCACGTTGGAAGGACATCATACCAAAGTCGTACAATTAGGACCTCGATATGGTTTTCTTCTGTTTATCGTATCGGAGGTTATGTTCCTTTTTGCTCTTTTTCGGGCTTCTTCTCATTCTTCTTTGGCACCTACGGTAGAGATCGGAGGTATTTGGCCCCCAAAAGGGATTTTGGTTTTAGATCCTCGGGAAATCCCTTTTCTTAATACCCTTATTCCCCCTTCATCCGGAGCTGCCGTAACTTGGGCTCATCATGCTATACTCGCGGGGAAGGAAAAACGAGCAGTTTACGCTTTAGTAGCTACCGTTTCACTGGCTCTAGTATTCACTGGCTTTCAAGGAATGGAATATTATCAAGCACCCTCCACTATTTCGGATAGTATTTATGGTTCTACCTTTTTCTTAGCAACTGGCTTTCATGGTTTTCATGTGATTATAGGTACTCTTTTCTCGATCATATGTGGTATTCGCCAATATCTTGGTCATCTGACCAAGGAGCATCACGTTGGCTTTGAAGCAGCTGCATGGTACTGGCATTTTGTAGACGTGGTTCGGTTATTCCCATTTGTCTCTATCTATTGGTGGGGAGGTATATGAAGGAACGAATCAGTGGATTGAGGAATGAAAGCTCGAAGACAAAGAGAACCGGGCTTTTCCAAAGAATTACTGCAGCTTTCCCACTCCCTTTGATTATCATATACAAAAAAGTATCTTCCACTTTCCTACCAAATCTCTCTGTATTCTGGCACATAAATGAAGGGATCGAAGAGATTATGGCAGATCATGTTCACCAAGAAATGACCCGAAATTGGATCTTGGTCTATTTGAGATTGTTCCTTTTAATCGTAATCAAAGATGTTTTCTTGTCTCTCGTTTCTTTTCTGAACAAATCGAAGAACCTAATGGATCGAACTCATCCTTGGCTGCTACGAAACATATCGGCCTTGCGTTGCGGAAGGAACGTTCTGTTCTGTTCTGAGTTGAAGGCAAGAGCTCTTTCTTCAATAAAGGTTTGGAACCCTTATTATTAGAGCTAGCGCGCAATGGCTTTCTCTGATAGAGGCTCGCTTCTTCAAGTTCCGCTTGCTGCTTTTCATTTTGATAGGAGTAGGTGCTTGCTGCTCGTCAAAGCCGTAGCTTGCTGCTCGCTCGCTGTCTACTAAATGAGCCTTCACTGCCCGCCCGGCCCCTCTCTTTAATCTTAAGTAAAGTGAAGTCAAATCAATGAAGTGAACAGCCCAACCTCTTTGTTTGAAGCTTTGCCAGGAAGCTTCTACTTGTTGAAGCTTTGTTTCCCCTAATTCCGAAACACAACAATAGACTTGCTACTATAGTATAGGAAAAAGCTTCTCTTTGATAGCGGTCATAGGGGAGTTCAGAAAGGATCTGATCGTAGATAGAGACTGAAACCTGTGCGGGGGTAGGGGCGGATGTAGCCAAGTGGATCAAGGCAGTGGATTGTGAATCCACCACGCGCGGGTTCAATCCCCGTCGTTCGCCCATCAATAAATGGACCATTTGTTACGGAGACACAAGACAAACCTATAAAGCATTTTTTCTGCAAGTCATCTCGAGGCTTTCAAACGCATCCAAACAATTGGTATCCGATTGAAACATAGAAAGCATAGATTCGCGTCGCCTACTTGCTGAAAGCACAAATGGAATGGCTGATCATTCATTGTATGAAGTTTTTAAGACCTCACTAATCAGCCTTAGACTTTTGAGTTCATAATGAATGAAATGAACCCCCGGATGAAGATAGAATCTCCCCTCCCTTTTACTAAACCATGGGGAGCCCCGAGTAGTTTACCGGAGAAATCGAGTTGTCGTGACGATACCTTTCTTAGTGGAAGATCGGAATTTTCTTCATCACGAGACTGATCGGATCTGCCGTAGACACCCGAGAGACCTCCACAAGGCAGGAGAGTAAGAGGACAAGAAGCAAAGAGTTATGCTTTTCTTTCTTTGTTGAGATTGAAATCCATTAAAAAGGGGGTAGGTATAATGCACGAAACCAAGTCAAGAAAAGGACTTCCTTACTTTTCTTTCATAGTAGTCTTAATGACTAGTAGTTTGAAGCCTTAAGAAACCGGTTTTTTTCGGCACTCGGTTCCTTCGTCTTAAGTCAAGTTCAGTTTACTTTTTGGATTCGGAACTCTTAGTCGAGCTGATGGCGAGATCGATTTTTTGTTCGAGGTTCCAGAGGAAGGAGAGGAACCACCGCCCAATGGTGCTTTTACGAAAGTACGGTCACCGGTGGCTAATACCTTCTCGACACTATCGAACCTGAAATCCACTCTCAATCGCTCTTTTTAGTGGGGAGGAAGAGTTTTCGTATCCTGGACTTAAGGAAGGCAAAAGTGCCCTATCTGCCTTGTTGTGATAGGGGGGCAGTGCCGGTTGTTTGTTTTCAAGTCAAGCTCCGTATCCCTATCTCTTTTTAGGTTGGCATAATATAGAAAGAGAGTGCCAAGAAACAACACATACCTCTCACTTTTGGAAGGTTCGGGATCGTCAGGGAGCCCCTATAGACGTAAAGACTTGACTTCACTGAACCGGCACTACTCTTTGTCGGCTCCTACCACTCGTCCCTCGTCTGCTCGTCGAGTGCGTCCCTGGCCCTTGCTCGTCTCTAGTAGCCGATCGACTTTCTTCGCCCCTCTCCCGCTTATTGATTAGGGCGAGTCACTCAAGTCCCTTGTCACTCGTCCCTCTTTTACGAAAACACCGGGGTTTATGCTATTTTCGGAAACTCAAGTAGCTCGTCCACCTAAAAACAGAGGAGTTCCCTCACTACGAAAGGTGTCCCGTGGATGGACGAGTTCCTAAACTACGAAAGATATGGAGCGGATGGCGTACTGATAGATCTCCTATTCGTTCTGGATCCAGCTGAAAAAGCCCTTTGCTTTATATTAGTAAAGCGCTAACGAGCAAGAAAACCGCTAACGCGCCCCTTATCAATCAAGTTCTGGCGCGCAGCTCACTTTACTAATAACATATGCTTCTTGCCCCTTATGGAAAACTCAAGCAAGAAGGGAGAAACTTTACTTTGCGAAAGCCATGAGAATAAGTAAAAAAGAGATTCTAAAATATGGCATTCAAAAGCAAGGAGAGAGCATCCATGACAATAATATCTTCTTTATATGGTTGTGTGATTTGGCGCATCTTTCCTGGCTTGTTTGTCTTAGGAAGAAAAGATCGATCTTTTTCATAGGGAGAAAGAAAAAGAAGAATGAAGTAAGAACCTTTGAATCTCCGCGACTTTTGAATCATCTAAAAAAGGATAATGACCAGGATTCGCTTTCCAAAGAACATCTATTAAAGTGACTAACCTATTCAACAAATCCTGCTTTTTGAAAGCCAATTCCTTCTTCCATTTCTCAAAGAGAATGTTATTTGGTAAGCTCTTTCTTTTTCATACTCATTGTGCCTTTCCTTATCTTTGTATCTACTTTTTTATTCAAAATGGGTATGGACATCTTTCTTTCTGATTTGATTCTCAAGCGGGTGAGTTAGGTAAGGTGCGCTGAATGAGCGTTGACTTCTTCTTTCTTACTTGAAGAAAGAGAGTCGCATTATTAGTATTATATACTAGATTTTCTTTTTGATTATTTCAGTAAACGGATTGGGTCTATTTGGCTTTGACTCCGTGACTTTTTGATTCCTAAAAAGCCAATGTTATCTTTCGTATAAATTCTATTGATTGTGTTTTGAGTTTTCCCCTAAAGAATAGGGCCACTTTCTCGTAAAAAAAAAAGCGAAACCCCACTCTATTTAGGCGCCTATACGGAGAAGATCTTTCCTCTTCTCTGAAATGGTGAGGCCAAAATGAAAAGGCTAAAAAGAAGGAAAGAAGCCTGTTGAAAGTAGGGATAAGGATTTGCCCCCCTGGTCGAAATAAGGAAAGTGGCCCAGCTGAGTGACAAGCATTTGTTGGAAGAAGAGGGCGGGGTTCCCACAGCAACCCAAACAATCGCTGATTTGATATCCACTTCATGTTATGCTTAACACTGATGAGTCGAACACAACCAACTTACATGCCTTCCTAACCATATTATCTCTTAATTAAGCTCGAGGGCTCTCGGTATTGACGGGAATGAGCCCACTCCTCGAGACCAGGCATGCAGCTTGCTGGCTGCACTACGCCCTTTCCACATTCGTAGCTGTAGTGTAGGTGGGATTCAATCCCCGGCTGCCGAGCCCCCTTCCTCGGTATGCACCTAGAATCAGACGGCCTCTCCTTGGGGTCCTTCATTATTCTTTTTCTTAATTGTTGTTTTAACGTTTAGTTGTTTGGTTTGTTTCTCTTTTTTGTAAACTCTTTTTCTTTCACTACGTAGCGCTTCGCCTTTCATCTATTTCGTTGCTCTGCCTCTTATCTATTTATTTGTGGCCATTCTCTTATCTTTTCGCTTTATCTCGTACCCTTTCATGCAAATAGATTGGATCTTAGCCTCTCATTTTTTTCCTTTGGGAGGTACTTTGCTTTTTCTCTTTCTCTTTCTCAATCTGAGCATGCACATTTTCTCGTACACTTAAATGGAAATTCTATATATATATATGAATCTATTTGAAGTTAGAAATGGTATTTTTCTATTCTCATTTTGGAGTCGTTTTCGTTTTCTTTTCTGTTGTTGGTGGTACCTTCCGAATGTTTTCATTCTCCAGGGGCACTTCCGAATCTATCGATTCTCCAGTTCTGATTCTTTCCTGACCGGGGGAGGGTTACGCTTCCTAACGGAATGTTACACCCCCCCCTCCCCAAATCATCGTATTCTGAAACAAAAAGGGCTGAAAAAGAAGTGTGGTTCGGAGCCATACCTAGTGTAGAGAGGAAGGGGTAAACTCTCTTTATGAATCATGGCCAAAATTGTGTTGTTTGATAATGTAGTTTGGGGAAGTCTTTCCTCTTTCGTTTTTTTTTCTAGCACATTTTCTTTGCTATAAATCTTTCAAGTCTCGAAGCTATAAATCTTAAAAGCGGAGAGTCTAAACGACCCTCCGCTCTCGAAGGATGTCTTTAGTCCAGCATAGAGTACCTCAAAAAGAGAAATTGAGTACTTATTGACGTATGTCGCTTATTCAGGTATCGGTCAAACGGGACATCAAAGGTTGGATCTCTTCCTATGCTCCGCCGCCCTCCCCGACAACAAGAAAGAGCCCAACTACAGATTTAGATAAATGCTTTGGGTTTCGCCCTCTTTTTAATACGAATTCTTGCTCCACTCATTTTAGCACTTCTAATCAGACCTGGATTTCGGAGCTGCGTGATGGCCCCAGTCCCACTGAAAGGGAACAGTTTATTTAGGGAACAACGAGGGGCGGTACTAGCAAGACGACGTTTGGTATTTCCACCTTTTTTTTTAGAGCGTATAAGGGGAAAAGAGCTCTGACATCGTTAGCCGCTTCTCAGCATTTCCTGCCTGAGTTGTTGACCATCACCTGACCTCACACGGGAGGCCCCGCGCCGAGTGATTCTCCCCCAAAAAACTCTACATGTGATGTTCCGAAAACAGAAACATGTGATTTAGTAATGGATAACCCATTTTGGGGTGAAACCAGGGAACAACTATCAACTAGTTTGAAAAGTTCTTCCATTTAGTAATGGAAGTCATCCGTTGTCACTTTCTAAGGGTATGGTAGAGGCGCTTGAGAAGGTGGACAATCCTTCAGTGAAGACCTAACGAGAGGCTGAATTCAAACACACCCAAGATCCACAAGAATCGTACGAACATCTATGGAGCGTAGCAAGGA
>Ga0307513_10000463_pt1 | contig 58389 bp, 54 predicted proteins | sample 15_EM_MG_FD_202174 | JGI IMG/M metagenome (GOLD analysis project Ga0307513, IMG submission 202174) | Populus trichocarpa ectomycorrhiza microbial communities from riparian zone in the Pacific Northwest, United States - 15_EM | ecosystem: Host-associated > Plants > Roots > Unclassified | place...
TGTCTGCGGCAAACACATCGTAACAGAGGAAACTTCCATCTCCAAAGACAGAAGGGATCGACGTAGGCACGACGCACTCCCTCTTCTCCCCAGCGGGGAGAAGGTGGCCCGAAGGGTCGGATGAGGGGGAACCACACGACAAAGCGTTAGAGATATCAATGCTTTTGCCCCTCAAATGCACCCGCAAACCCCGTCATCCGCAACGCCCGCACGCCATCGATGCCCAGCGGCTGGTGCGTTGCGGCAACCACGATGCCGCCCTTTTCGAGATGATCGCGGACGAGGCCTGCGAACATGCGGTCGGCGCTGGCGTCGAGCGCAGCGGTCGGTTCGTCCAGCAGCCAGACGGGACGGAAGGCGACGAGCAGCCGGGCCATGGCCATGCGGCGTTGCTGGCCGGCGGAGAGATAGCCGAATGGCAGGTGGCCGATGCCGGACAGACCCAGAGCCTCGATCGCCACGTCAACCGGGAGGCCGATCCCATCAGGCGAATCACCCATGAAGTCCTGCCAGAAAACCAGGTTCTCGCTCACCGTCAGTTCGCGCTTCATCGCATTGCGGTGTCCGAGATAGTGGCTGGATTCGGCAAGGTTCGGGTTCCCGGCCCCCTCCAGCCGGACCCTGCCCGTTTCCGGCGGCAAAAGCCCCGATAGAACCCGCAGGAGGGTCGATTTTCCGGAGCCGTTCGCACCCGTCACCACAAGCGCTTCACCAGCCGCCAGAACAAAGGAAATATCGTGAAAAATCAGGTCCTCACCGCGCCTTGCCGCCAGATCCTCCACATGCAGTTTTACCGGCATTCACGATCCCTTTACGACGTTCGTCGCAATGCAAAAAAATTGTCTCAATTTGAGGATAGTTGGTCTGGCACGTTTCTTAGAAATTATCTATAAACGCCCCAACACGCCAGCGGTCGGCGTGAATTTCATCCTAGCGCCCGAACATGGAAGTTTTCCACGTACGGACAGCGGAAATGGCCGTACCCGCATCCCAATTCGCGCTCCCAAAGCGCAAGGGCGTTCGTACGTCAGTTCTTGGCGATCAAACGGAACGGGGTAACCAGTGTCCAAATCCCTTGACAGTTTTAATTGTCGCTCGACTCTCACCGTAAATGGCGTCGATTACGTCTACTATAGCCTGCCCAAGGCCGAAGCGAACGGTCTCGCCGGCATTTCCAAGCTGCCCTATTCGATGAAGGTGCTCTTGGAAAACCTGCTGCGCAATGAAGACGACCGCTCGGTCAAGAAGCAGGATATCCTCAACATCGCGGCATGGCTGACCGACAAGGGCACGGCTGAAAACGAAATCGCCTATCGCCCCGCCCGCGTGCTGATGCAGGACTTCACCGGCGTTCCGGCTGTCGTCGATCTGGCTGCGATGCGCGACGCCATGGTCAATCTCGGCGGCGACCCGGAAAAGATCAACCCGCTGGTCCCGGTCGATCTGGTTATCGACCACTCGGTTATCGTCGATGAATTCGGCACGCCGACCGCCTTTGCCCGCAACGTTGAACTCGAATACGAGCGCAACGGCGAGCGCTACCGCTTCCTGAAGTGGGGCCAGCAGGCCTTCAAGAATTTCCGCGTCGTTCCGCCCGGCACCGGCATCTGTCATCAGGTCAACCTCGAATATCTCGGCCAGACCGTCTGGACCAAGGAAGAAGACGGTGAGATCACCGCCTATCCGGACACCTGCGTCGGCACCGACAGCCACACGACGATGATCAACGGTCTTGGCGTTCTTGGCTGGGGCGTCGGCGGCATCGAAGCGGAAGCGGCCATGCTCGGCCAGCCCGTCTCCATGCTCCTGCCTGAAGTCATCGGCTTCAAGCTGACAGGCAAGCTGAAGGAAGGCGTGACCGCCACCGACCTCGTACTAATGGTCGTGCAGATGCTGCGCAAGAAGGGTGTCGTCTCGAAGTTCGTCGAATTCTTCGGCCCCGGCCTCGACAACATGACGCTCGCCGACCGTGCGACGATCGGCAATATGGGCCCGGAATATGGCGCGACCTGCGGCTTCTTCCCGGTCGACTCCGAAACGATCAACTACCTCACCATGTCCGGCCGCGAAGAGCAGCGCATCGCGCTGGTCGAAGCCTATTCGAAGGCGCAAGGCATGTGGCGTGAGGGCGACGGCGCCGACCTGGTCTTTACCGATACGCTCGAACTCGACCTCGGCCAGGTCGTGCCGGCCATGGCCGGCCCCAAGCGTCCGGAAGGCCGCATCCCGCTGGAAAATATCGCGTCCGGTTTCGCAGGCTCGCTCGAGGGTGAATACAAGAAGCCCGGCCAGCTTAACGCACGCTACGCCGTCGAAGGCGCGGACTACGACATCGGCCATGGCGACGTGGCGATTGCCGCCATCACATCCTGCACCAACACGTCCAACCCGAGCGTCCTCATCGCGGCCGGCCTGCTTGCCCGCAATGCTGTCGCCAAGGGCCTGAAGTCGGCACCTTGGGTCAAGACCTCGCTTGCACCCGGTTCCCAGGTCGTCGGCGAGTATCTCGAAAAGTCGGGCCTTCAGAAGGATCTCGACACGCTCGGCTTCAACCTCGTCGGTTTCGGTTGCACGACCTGCATCGGCAATTCCGGTCCGCTGCCGGCGCCGATCTCCAAGACCATCAACGAGAAGGGCCTGATCATGTCGGGCGTGCTCTCGGGCAACCGCAACTTCGAAGGCCGTATCTCGCCGGACGTCCAGGCGAACTACCTCGCCTCGCCGCCGCTGGTTGTCGCCTATGCGCTCGCCGGCACCGTCCAGAAGGACCTGACGACCGAACCGCTCGGTATCGGTAGCGACGGACAGCCGGTGTTCCTCAAGGACATCTGGCCGACGTCGCAGGAAATCCAGGAATACATCCTGAAATACGTCACCCGCGCACTCTACGCATCGAAATATGCCGACGTGTTTAAAGGCGACGTCAACTGGCAGGCCGTCCAGATTCCGGAAGGCCAGACCTATGCCTGGGACGACAACTCGACCTATGTACAGAACCCGCCCTATTTCGTCGGCATGGGCAAGTCCGGTTCGGGCATCTCCGATATCAAGGGCGCCCGCGTGCTCGGCCTGTTCGGCGACAAGATCACCACCGACCACATCTCGCCGGCCGGTTCGATCAAGGCGGCTTCGCCCGCCGGTGCCTATCTCATCGGTCATGGCGTCGGCGTTGCCGACTTCAACCAGTACGGCACGCGCCGCGGCAACCATGAAGTGATGATGCGCGGCACGTTCGCCAATATCCGCATCCGCAACCACATGATGGGACCGAACGGCAAGGAAGGTGGCTACACGATCCACTATCCTTCGAAGGAAGAGATGTCGATCTACGACGCAGCCATGCAGTACAAGGCCGAGGGCGTTCCGCTCGTCGTCTTCGCCGGCGTCGAATATGGCAACGGCTCCTCGCGCGACTGGGCAGCCAAGGGCACAAACCTGCTCGGCGTCAAGGCCGTGATCGCCCAGTCCTTCGAGCGCATCCACCGCTCCAACCTCGTCGGCATGGGCATCGTGCCCTTCGTCTTCGAGGAAGGCACGACCTGGGAATCGCTTGGCCTGAAGGGCGACGAGAGCGTGACGATCGACGGCCTTGGCAATGTCCAGCCGCGTGAAAAGCGCGTCGCGGTCATCAACTATGGCGATGGTTCGGTGAAGGAAGTGCCCCTCGTCTGCCGCATCGATACGCTGGATGAAGTCACCTACATGAACAATGGTGGTATCCTGCAGACGGTTCTGCGCGACCTCGCAGCCTGATACGTCATCGTTGAATCTGAAGGAAGCCGGGGCTCACGCCCCGGCTTCCTTCATTTGCGAGCGGGTCACGGACTGTGCCGGGCGGCTCACTCCAACGTGACTTTCTGTTGAAGCGCAGGCGGCGTATGACAGACGCGAGAAGGGAAAAACTCCTTTAAACACTGGATCAGTCAGCGCTCGGTACGGCGGGCTGTTTCGCACGAAATTTTTACCTGCGCAGGGATATAACGTCCGTGTGCTCTTGCATGCCATGGCTTGAAAAAGGGCCGAAGGAAATGGAACGTCCGATGCCTGGAACCCACAACGTCCGCCGCCTGTTTCTGGCCCTGGGTTTCGGCGTGACCGCATCTCTTCCAGCCTATGGCGACGACGCTTCTCCAACCGGAATGGTGGGCCCGACCGGCGTGGTCGAATTGTTCACCAGCCAGGGCTGTTCCTCCTGCCCTCCGGCCGATGCCGCACTCGAGCGTCTGGTCGAGGAAGGCAAGGTCGTGGCGCTTTCCTACCATGTCGATTACTGGAACTACCTCGGCTGGCAGGACACGCTGGGCTCGAAGGAAAATACGGCCCGCCAATATGCCTATGCGAAGGCGCTCGGCCGCAATGGCGTCTACACGCCCCAGGCGGTGATCAACGGCCGGGACCATGTGAACGGCGGCAATCTTGCCGGAATCAAGACGCGGATCGAAGAGATGGCCGCCGGCGGCGATGGCCTGAAGGTCAAGATCGGCGCCCGGATCGGTCGCGACGAGATCGACATCAATGTCGGATCGGGTGAAGGCAAGGCCGATGTCATCGTGGTTTACTTCGATCGGCGGCAGACCGTGAACATTCAAAAGGGTGAAAATACCGGCAAACGCGTCGACTACTGGCACGCGGTGCGCGATGTCCAGACAATCGGCATGTGGAATGGCAAAGCTTCGAAATTCGTTCTGCCAGCATCTGTGCTAAAGCAGGGCGACAATAATGGCGGCTGCGCGATTCTGCTGCAAACGATCGAAAACGGCGACAAACCCAGCGCCATCCTGGGCGCCGCGACGATACTGGCCAGTGACGCCGCCAACTGACACGGCCTGGTTTGCGGATCGGTTCGGCCCGGTAGCGACGAGGGGCTGGGGCTGAGGGTTCGAAGATACCGGACCGAACCAGCCATATCCCTGAAGAACGAACGCCTCCAGCGGCTATGGGTGGCGCGCCGGACAGGGTGGCAAACCGTATGTCCGGCAACGACACCTTGAGTGTCGCTGTGAATCTGGGCATCGTTTTGGCTGAAATGCGGCAGCGCAAAAAAATCCAATTCGCCCTTGTAGCTTGATTTTCAGCCAAGCTCAGGCACACTGTTACGGTCCTGTCACCATACAAGGCCGGAATAAGAATGACTGATCAGCCGGATTTGCCGCGCGGCGATACACGGTCGGACCGCGAGGCCGCATCGAACGTCGTCGTCGATTTCCACGAATACCGCAATGCCCGCGATCCGCTGCCCATCACCTTTCATCGCCGGGAACTGGATCTTATCCTGCGGATCTATGGGCGAATGGTTGGTGAAGGCGACTGGCGCGACTACGCCATCGACCATCTCAAGGACCGGGCGGTCTTCTCCGTCTTCAAGCGATCGGGGGAATCCCCGCTTTACCGCATCGAGAAGAATCCCAAGCTTTCGGCCAAGCAGGGGGCGTTCAGTGTCGTCGATGTCAATGGCAGGATCCTGAAGCGCGGCCATGAGTTGCCGCAGGTTCTCAAGGTCTTCGACAAGGCGCTGAAGCTTATCGACACCTGATAAACCCTTGTCCTTGATGAATTCATCGCCTCTCACAGGATCTCAGAAGCGATAGGACTTCAACGGTGATAGAGCGTATCCGGATAGACGCCCGGTTGAGGCTCTGTCTCCGTACCGTCTCCCAATGCCAGCTGCATGATGATCGTATCCAGCCAGCGGCCATGTTTGAAGCCGGTGCCCTTCATCAACCCGCCATGCTCGAAACCGGCCGCGCGGTGTACGGCGACCGAGGCTGGATGCGCACCGCCGATGACGGCAACCATCTGGCGGAAACCGAGCGCCGTGCAGCGACGAATGAGTTCTGCGAGCAACAGCTTGCCCGCTCCCCGACCCCGGGCTTCCGGCGCCAGATAGATCGAATCCTCGACCAGAAATCGATAGGCCGTACGCGTGCGAAAGCCCGAAGCATAGGCATAGCCGACCACCGTGCCCACCTCATCTTCCGCCACGATATAGGGATAGCCGTTGCCGGCAATCGTCGCAAAACGCGCCGTCATCTCGGCCTCATCAGGCGGCGTTATCTCGTAGCTTGCCACGCCGTACAGGACGGATTCGCGATAGATGGCGGTGATGACCGGAAGATCGGCAAGGGTCGCGTCGCGCAGGGATAGGGTCACGGCAGGGATTCCGGGTGTTCGATAGGCGTCGTTCTCTGGCACGGCATGAGTTCGATGATCAACATGTCTCGCGGCAACAAAAAAGGCGACCGAAGCCGCCTTTTCAGGTGTTTGCCGGTTCCGGCTATTCGCGGTTTCCAAGGAAACGCAGCAGGAATAGGAACAGGTTGACGAAGTCGAGGTAAAGGGTCAGCGCGCCCATGATCGCCTTGCGGCCGGCAACCTCTGCGCCATCAGCTTCGAAGTACATTTCCTTGATCTTCTGGGTATCCCAGGCGGTAAGGCCGGCGAAGATCAGAACGCCGAGAACCGAGATCGCGAAATCAAGGGCCGACGAGCCGAGGAAGATGTTGACGATCGAGGCAATGATCAGGCCGAAGAGGCCCATGACCATGAACGACCCCATGCCCGACAGATCACGTTTCGTCGTGTAGCCGTAGAGCGACAGGGCGCCGAACGAGGCCGCCGTCACGAAGAAGGTCTGGATGATGCTCGGGCCGGTATAGACCATGAAGATGGACGAAAGCGACAGGCCCATCAGAGCCGAATAGACCCAGAAGGTGGTCTGCGCTGCGCCGACGCTCATCGAGTTGATACGAAAGCTCAGGAAGAACACCAGCGCCAGCGGCGCAAGCATCACAACCCACCTCAGCGGCGATTGAAAAATAAGCTGCGCGAAGGCCGGGTTCGAGACCGCGAGAGAATAGGTGCCATACGCTGCAATGCCCGTGATCGCTATTGCCAGCGCCATCAGGTTGTAGACCTTGAGCATGTAGGTGCGCAGGCCCTGGTCGATCACGGCCCCCGCCTGCGCGCCGGCAGGCGACACCCTGGTTTGGTAGTTTCGAAGATCAGCCATAGTTTCCTCTTTCAAGCCCCGTTTGATGTACGGTGTCAGGTGCGGACGGGAGACATGCCTGAAACACGTCGTCTTCGCGACCCAGGCGCCGCTGAGGGGCTTCAGCATGCCTGCATCGAATATGATATCGAAATATGGTCTGCACAAGACCCGGCACGCCCGGAATTGCCGGAAACCGGGCTGTCGGGCATTTTCGTGCCGTCAGAGTTAACCGCAACCGGGCACGCTGTGCAACCGGCCTCGATGTGCCAGCCGGGGCGGGTCACATATGGCCCTTGACGAGAGCCGATACCCGGCAATGCCAGAGGACGAGGCACGGAACGACCAGCAGTTCCATACCCAGTCCGAGCATATGGCCGGCGGAGGGTTGACCGGCGATGACGAGCGAGGCAAGGCGGGCCATCCCGCCGCAGAATGTCAGGATTGCCAGGAACCGGATGCGTTCGGTTTTTTTCTCTATCGCCGGAATGCAGCTATACCAGCCAATCCCGAAGGCCAGAAACAAGCCGGACAGAAAGCGCACATGGCTGTCGAGATCGACGGGCGCGGCGTCTACACCGAGAAAGCCGGCGCCGGTTAAAACACCTGCCAGCCCGGCAAAGACCGGCAGCAGCGCCAGAATGGCGATCGTCGCCTGCAGCATGCGTCTCTGCCGGAAATCCTTGGGGCTGATTTGATAGGCCAGGCTCGGCATCGCGCGTCCTCCAGAGGAACAGACATAACGCCCCGTCCCTCTTCATAGTTTCAAGGCAAGGCTTTGTGCGAACGAAAGGTCTGCCGGGCCTCTCTTGCGAGGGCTTTTGCGGACGTGCGTCGCATATTGATTCCCGGCCAAACAGGCGCTATCTAGACAGCGTGGTGATTTGGCCGGCCGGCTTGCAGCCACGTTAAACAAGTCGCTAAAGGGCCGTGGGTTGTCGAAAGACCCGCATCCCTTCATTCGGTCGGCGGATGTCCGTTCGAGTGAGCCCATGCCCATCAAGATTCCTGATTCGCTGCCTGCCGTTGAGACCCTCGTCAAGGAGGGTGTGCGCGTTATGACCGAGACGGCCGCTATCCGCCAGGATATCCGGCCGCTGCAGATCGGGCTGCTCAACCTCATGCCGAACAAGATCAAGACGGAGGTGCAGATCGCCCGGCTCGTCGGCGCCTCGCCGCTGCAGGTGGAGCTGTCGCTGGTGCGTGTCGGTGGTCACAAAGCCAAGAACACCTCGGAAGATCACCTCCTGTCCTTCTACAACACCTGGGAAGAGGTGCGGGACCGCAAGTTCGATGGCTTCATCATTACCGGCGCACCGATCGAGACGCTGGACTACGAGGCTGTCACCTACTGGGACGAGATGAAACAGATCTTTGACTGGACGCAGACCCACGTCCATTCGACATTGAACGTCTGCTGGGGGGCGATGGCCGCTGCCTATCATTTCCACGGAGTTCCGAAATACACGCTCAAGGAAAAAGCCTTCGGAGTCTATCGTCACCACAATCTCAATCCGGCATCCGCCTATCTCAGCGGCTTCTCCGACGACTTCCAGATCCCCGTGTCGCGCTGGACGGAAGTCCGCCGTGCCGACATCGACAAGGTGCCGGAACTGGAAACCCTGATGGAATCCGACGAGGTCGGCGTCTGCCTGCTGCATGAGAAGAAGGGCAACCGTCTCTACATCTTCAACCATGTGGAATATGATTCAACGTCCCTGTCGGACGAATATTTCCGCGATGTGAATGCCGGCGTGCCGATCAAGATGCCACGCAACTATTTCCCGCACAACGATCCCTCGCTGCCGCCGCAGAACCGCTGGCGCAGCCACGCGCATCTTCTGTTCGGCAACTGGATCAACGCCATCTACCAGACGACACCCTACGAGCTGGAGGATATCGGCACGGACGCCTGGAGGAATCAGCCATGAATGAAAGCCTTCAGATCAGGCCGCTTCAGGCCGCTGACGAACAGGACTGGCGCCGGCTCTGGGCATCCTATCTCGCCTATTACGAAACCACGCTGCCCGAGGACATCTACGCCCTGACATTTTCCCGGCTGCTGAGCGGAGACGCCAACGAGTATGCCGGCCTGCTCGCAGTGCTGAACGGCCGGCCGGTCGGGCTGGCCCATATCCTTTTCCATCGCTCCTGCTGGCACCGCAATTCGATCTGCTATCTGCAGGACCTGTTCGCCGATCCGGAGATCCGCGGCCAGGGCATAGGTCGGGCATTGATCGAAGCAGTCTACGCCAGGGCAAACGAGGCGGGCAGCGAAGAGGTCTACTGGATGACGCAGGACTTCAACGCCACGGCGCGCAAACTCTACGACCGGATTGCCGACAAGACGCCTTTCATCATCTACCAGAAGACGTTCTAGCGCCCTGCCGTGCGCGAAAGGGCGTGTTGGCCCTGATGATTTATATGACTTTTCTGTTGTCGCGATCGTCGAAATGACGCAGGTTGCCGCGTAACGGATACCGGGAGGAAACAAGGCCGTGCACGCAGAGACTGAAACATTCGGCCAGACACTATCTGGAGAACCCATCCTTCGCATCGTCATCAAAGGCGGAGGATTGACTGCCGGCATCCTGACCTGGGGCGCAATCATCCAGGACCTGCGGCTCGACGGGCATGCGCCGCCGCTGGTGCTCGGCTTCGAGACATTTCCGGACTATCTCGAACATTCGCCCTATTTCGGCGCGACGCCCGGCCGCAACTCCAACCGCATCGGTGGCGGCCGCTTCAGCATCGACGGCACCCCATACCAGCTGGAACTGAACGAAAACGGCGTCTCGCATCTCCATGGCGGCAGTGACGGGATCGCCAAGCGAAACTGGACGATCCTCAGCCAGTCCGAAGACAGCGTCACGCTGCAGATCGTCGATCCGGATGGCCGCGCCGGCTATCCCGGCAATTGCACGATCACCTGCACCTATCGGCTGAGCGAAGGCGGCGTGTTGTCCGTCGTCTATGAGAGCACGACAGACCGTGCCACGATCGCCAACATCTGCCAGCACAGCTATTTCAATCTCGACGGACTGGCCGAGGCATTGGACCACGACATCATGATCAGCGCCGATCACTATCTGCCGACCGATGCCCTGCAAATTCCGACCGGCGATATCGCATCGGTTGACGGGACCATCTTCGACCTCCGCGCCATGACGTCCATGCGCCGCCAGTTCGAAGGCGACGGGACCGGCTACGACCACAACTTCTGCCTTTCTGCGGAAAGGGTCGCGAAACGAGCCGTCGCGCTGGTGCGCAGCATCAATTCGGGCGTCTCGATGGAAGTACGCACGACAGAACCCGGCGTCCAGCTTTATACCGGCTTCAAGATGAATGTCGGTGCTCCGGGCCTCGAAGGCCGGACCTACGGTCCCTTCGCCGGCTTCTGCCTCGAAACCCAGATATGGCCGGACGCGGTCAACCATGCGGGCTTCCCGACAGCCATCCTGCGTCCGGGCGAAACACTGCGGCAGGAAACGGATTACGTCTTCTCGAAGGAGTAGCGGGCGGCGGGATCGTCCATATCCCCTCCGGGGATGGAAACGTTCAGAGATATTCGGAGAAGGACAGGCCATGACGGCGGAAATCGGCAAAGGGCGGGGCGGCATCGCTCTGGTGACAGGCGGCGGAACCGGTATCGGTAAGGCCATCGCGCAGGCTCTTCTGGAAGACGGTTACACGGTCGCGATTACCGGACGCCGCATCGACGTGCTGCAAACGACGGCGGAGGCGCTTTCGACGAAAACCGGCGGGCAGGTTGCGGCAATCGCCGCCGACATCGGTGATCCGGCTTCCGTAAAAGCATTGTTCGAACGCCTGCATGTGGATTTCGGCCGTCTCGATCTCCTTGTCAACAATGCCGGCATGGGGCTGCCGGCCGTGCCGATGGAAGACATCACTTTCGAGCAATGGAACGCCATCGTCGGCGCCAATCTCACCGGTGCCTTCCTCTGCACGCAGCAGGCCATGCGGATGATGAAGGCGCAGACGCCGCGGGGCGGACGCATCATCAACAATGGCTCTATCTCCGCGACAACGCCCCGCCCTCTTTCAGCGCCCTACACTGCGACAAAGCACGCCGTATCCGGGCTGACCAAATCAACGGCGCTCGATGGCCGTCCCTTCGATATCGCCTGCGGACAGATCGACATCGGCAATGCCTCCACGGATATGACGGCGCGGATGAGCGGCGGCGTGCTGCAGTCGTCTACATGGCCGGACTGCCGCTCGATGTGAACGTCCTGACCATGACGGTCATGGCGACGCAGATGCCCTATGTCGGCCGCGGTTGACGTCAGGGATTTACCGATGCGGGTTGCACGGCAAGTACGGACGTCCGCGACTCCAGAGTTTGTCAGGTTCATTTTGAACCAGACAAACTCCAGATTCTTTTGTTGTCGTTTGTCTTTTTGGGATAACCGGATTCCACTTATCCCTGACAAACTCTCGTCTAGCTTTTGACGGATCCAGCCGTCATGCCTGCGAGGAAATAGCGTTGCGCGATCAGGTATAGGACCAGCAGCGGCAGGGATCCGAGAACGCTCATCGCCATCATCTCGTTCCATTCAAAGGCGTGCTGACCCATCAGCAACTCGATGCCGATCGGGACGGTCCGCATATCCATCGACTTGGTGAGCGTCAGCGCAAACAGGAATTCGTTCCATGCCAGAAGGAAGGTATAGACCGCGGTCGCAACGATACCAGGCACCGAGAGCGGAACGATGACCCGCCACAGCGCCGTCCAGCTCGATCCGCCATCGACCAGCACCGCCTCATCCAGCTCTTTCGGCAGCGTGTTCAGATAGCCCGTCATCAACAGGATCGCATAAGGCAGGGTGAAGACCATGTAGGTCAACACCAGCGCGAAATAGGTATCGAAGATGCGGAAGGCGACAACCATACCGAAATAGGGGATCAGAAGCGTGATTGGCGGCACGGTCTGTGTGCTGATGATGAAGACGTTCAGCGTATTCTTGCCCCGGAACGAATACCGGCTGAACCCATAGGCCGTCAGAATGGCGATCAGCAACGTCAGAAGCGTGACCAAGCCGGCAACGAGATAACTGTTGAAGAAAAACCGGACCTTCGCCGGGTCGTTAAAGATCGACAGATAGGCGACGCTCGTAAACGTGTCGGGCAAAAGCCGCGGCGGCAGCGCAAATATCTCGGTATTGGATTTGAGCGAGGTGAAGAACATCCACAGGATTGGAAATCCCGCAAAGACCAGGCCCGCCGCCAGTCCGAGATAGGTCAGTATGGTCGGGAACGCACTCTTGTTGAAGGAACGTTTTGCCATTGGCGGTCACCTGGCTTTCTGATGTTTGATGTAGAAGTATGTCACGCTCATCGACATGATCAGGATGAAGATCGCGCTCGCCGAAGCCTGCGAAAATTCATAGCTCGAGAATGCAAGCTTGTAGGTGTAGGTGCTCAGCACCTCGGTCGCATGGATCGGCCCGCCGCCCGTCGTCATCCAGACCAGCGGGAAGACCTGCATCGTCCAGATAAAATCCAGCAAGGCGATGCTGATGATGATCGGCATCAGTTGCGGGATCGTGATGTAGCGGAATTTCTGGACCTCCGTGGCGCCGTCGATGCCGGCCGCCTCGTAAAGCTCCTTGGGGATGCCCTGGAGCCCGGCCAGAAGGCTGACCATGTAGAGCGGATAGCCTGCCCAGATATTCGCGAATGTCAGCGCATGCAGCGCGGTCTTGGTCGATGAGAACCACTCGACCTTGAAGTCCACGATGTGGAGCGCGATCAGGATGCTGTTGATCACGCCGTTGGGATCGAGCAGCAGCCGCCAGATGATGGCGATGATCACCGCCGTAAACAGCCAAGGGAGAATATAGAGGACGCGCAGGATGCTTCTCAGCGTCGGGTCGATGCGCTGCGTGTTGAGCAGGAGGGCGAAGGCGAGGCCGATCAGAAGGTGAAAGACCACGCTCATGACTGTGAAATAGAGCGTCTGCGCAACGGACTGCCAGAAGACCGGATCATTGAAGATCGTCACGTAGTTCTGCAGCCCGACAAAGACCGCGTTCTTTTTCATGATGGCGCCATCCATCAGGGAATAGCGCAGCACCGTGATCATCGGAAACAGCATGAGCAAGGAAAACAGGAAAGCGGCCGGAGCCACATACAGGAAAGGCACAAGCCGCTTTTTCGTCTTGTAGGACAGCATGCCCTGCTTGCGTATGCCCGACTTCGGGGTGCGGGAATGTCGCGCTCCGGGCTTGGGCATCCCGGCATGCGTCCCCGTCAGACTATCATTGGCGCTGTTCATCAGAGGTTGTTTCCACTTGGTCGTTGAGGATCGGTGGATATGTATCGTGGCAGCACGGCGAGGTGCGCCGCGCTGCCTGAGCGTTTTCAGCGGTGCTTATTTGGCGAATTGCACCAGCCATTGCTTCTGCGTATTGGCAGCCGCATCCTTCGCAGTCTGCTGGCCGTCGAACATCTTCTGCACTTCGACGTTCATGTCGCGCATCAGGTCTTCGGCAACCGGAAGGCCCACGAATTCGTTGGCAAGGCTACCGCTCTGGAAGATCTTGAAGGCTTCTTCGAAGAGCGGGTCCGATTTCGAGAAGTCGGGCTTGGCGTTTACGTTGCCCGGAAAGGCATTGGCGATCGACACCAAGCGACCGTTCACTTCAGGGCTCATCAGGTATTCGACGAGCTTCCAGGCTTCCGCCTTGTGCTCGCTGCTGTCGCTGATGCCGATGCCCCAGGAGGCGTAAGGCAGTCCACGCTTGCCTGTATATCCATCGACGGCCGGCAGCGCCGAGATGCCGAAATTCAGCTTGGCATTTCGTTCGCGGATCAGGTTGATGTGCGCAAGCGAGTCAACCATCATGCCGACACGGCCGTTGACGAACTCCTCGACCTTGTCCTGTTCCTTCTTGGCAAAGATGCCGGGCGAGATGACGCCGGCATCCTGCAGCGACTTGATGTATTCGAGCGTTCCGACGACTACCTCGTTTTCCAGGTCGGGCTCGCCGTCCTTCAGCATCGACGCACCCGAGGCCCAGACCCAGGACATCACGTCGTTCTGGATGCCGCCCGGGTTCTGCAGCGCCAGCGGCAGCACCCAACCATACTCGTTCTTGTCGGCATTGGTCATCTTCTTCGCGGCCGCCGCGAATTCGGTGCGGGTTGTCGGCATCTTGTCGATGCCCGCAGCCTTGGCCATGTCCAGGTTGACGAAGACCGGGTAGACGAACGAGGCGAGCGGGAACATGACGCTCTGACCATTGACCTTGACGATATCGGCAATCTGGGTCTGGTCATACTTGGCATCAGCCATCAGGCCGTCCATCGACGCGATGGCGCCCTGCTTTGCAAGGCCATTGACCCAGGCGCCGTCTAGCCCGACGACATCGCTGAGGGTCCCCGATGCCGCACCGACGACGATCTGGTCGCGTGTCGAGGAATAGGGACCGCTGACAAGCTTGACCTTGATACCGGGATTGGCAGCCTCGAAATCGTCCATGATGCCACGCAGGGCACCGGCAGGCATTTCAGGCTCCCACCACTGGATGAACTCGATATTGGTCTCGGCAAAGGCACAGGTCGTGCACAATGCCCAGACAGCCACAGCCGACTTCATCGTCGCAAGATATTTTCTGACGTTCATGTTTCCCTCCCATGGGACCTATAACTGGCTCGATCCTCCCAGATCGCAATCGAAGTAGGGTCCTTTCCGTATGTTTGTGTCAACGAAGAACTGCAATTGTCGCGAATTCAGAAAAACAGGCCGCGATTAGAATAAGGCTAATATGTTGATTCTTAAAAGTTAAATGTAATTTCTTCCGGATCGGATTTGTTTTTTTGTGCATCGCACGCGAAGCATTTTTTCTTTACGTTCGTAAATAAATGAAAGTCTGCTCTTCCAAAAGAAAAGAAATGAAAGCCGAGCAGCGGGCGGGCTGAGCGCGCGGCAGGGGCATGCCGACCAGAAGAATGGACCGGTTACTTCCGGAGAACGGACCAGCGCCTGCCCGATGACGTCCAGCGTAGGCGCCCGGACAAACGCGAACCGCTTCTTCGACCGGACCGTCTACAATGAAGGCATCGCTTGCGACAACGCCAACATCGCCACCGGTGAGCGGCAGCTGCTGGGTATTGAAACTGATCGGATCGATACGCCGACTTCCCGCAAGAAGCCGCAACAACCTTTCATCAAGACACGAGACAGATCTGCCTCGACCATGATCCCTGAACGTCGCGCTGTTCGCAATCAGATGGCGAGATGCGTCTGGGGATCGAAGAAATGCAGCTTGGCGACATCGATCGCCAGATTGATCGACGCACCGGATTGCACCGCGCTGACGGATTCGAACTTCGCCACGGCGTTTGCGGCCCCGCTCAGATCCTCGACGGCATCCGGATCGCCGGAATCGATCCGGACCGCGTCGATGCCCAGATGCACGATGAGTTCGGAGCCCAATTCCTCGATGGTCTTCACCGTTGCCGGGATCGTCGGATGTTGCGATCCGGATACCAGGCTGCTGTCATAGAGATCTTCCGGACGAATACCGAAGATGACCGTCTTGCCATCGAACGCGGCGAGACTGGGAGAGCGCTCGAAGGCGCTTGGCGGTATGGGTATCGAAAAGCTCGGTAGATTGATCCTGAAGTCCTGGAGACGGCCCTCGAACAGGTTCATCGACGGAGAACCAATGAAACCGGCGACGAACGCGTTTACGGGCCGGTTGTACAGGGTTTTGGGCGTATCGACCTGCTGGAGGATGCCACCCTTCAACACGGCGACCCGGTCACCCATGGTCAAGGCCTCCGTCTGGTCGTGCGTCACGTAGATCGTCGTCACGCCGAGCTGCCGTTGCAGGCTGGCGATCTCGGCGCGCATCTGCACACGCAGCTTGGCATCGAGGTTCGACAAGGGTTCATCCATCAGAAAGGCGGCAGGTTCGCGAACCATCGCCCGCCCCATCGCGACCCTCTGGCGCTGCCCGCCGGACAAGGCTGCAGGCTTGCTGTCCAGCAGCGTATGCAGTTGCAGGATCTTTGCAATTTCGTTGACGCGCTTCGTCCGCTCGGCCTTGCTCTTGCCCGCAAGCTTCATCGAGAAGGCAATGTTTTCGAAGACGGTCATATGCGGGTAAAGGGCGTAGTTCTGAAAGACCATGGCAATGTCCCGATCCTTCGGTGCCAGGTCCTCGACGTTCTCGCCGCCGATGCTCAGGGTGCCGCTGGTGATCTCCTCAAGCCCGGCAATCATGCGCAAGGCGGTTGATTTTCCGCAGCCCGAAGGTCCGACCAGAATCAGGAACTCGCCGTCATTGACCGTCAGGCTGAGGTCCTTGATCGCGTGGAAATTCGTCCCGAAGGTCTTGCAGATTTTGTCCAGTACAACAACGGCCACGTCTCGTCCTCCCAATGATAAGACTTACAAATTCCCGGATCATCTCTCCATCCCGCAATGCCGTCCCCTCCCAGGACCGGCACCAGCGGATGATCATGCCCGGTCGACAGGCACAATCGGCTGCGGCACGGGCGCATGCCCGCCTGCCATCCACGCGAGGCATGTTGCATGATCCGGCAAAGCCATGCGGCCACCCCGCCCGGTAACCGAGATCGCCGCAGCAGCACTCGCGAAAAGAACACCGGCGACAGGCGATTTTCCCTGCGTCAGCGCGAAGGCGTAGGCGCCGTGAAAACAATCCCCGGCGCCCGTCGTATCCACGGCCGTGACCTGGTGGGCTGGAATGTGCCACACCACGGAGTCGTCCTTTTGCCGGACAAAGGCGCCCCTGTCTCCGTCGGTCAGAACAACGGCAGAGCGCTCCTCCAACCACAGGCCGTTCAGGATCGCCGTCACGTCGCTTTCCCCTGTACAAGCCTTTGCGAACGCCAGGGGCAGCACCAGATGGTCGGACAGATCCATCAATCGCCCGGTTGCAGCTCCGACCGTCCATTCGATATCGGCCACGACGGCCAGACCGAGTGCGCGGGCGCGGGCAACGATCGCCTCGCCATGCGTCGCATAACCATCGATGAGCAGGACCGCCGCTTGTTCAAGGACATCGTCCGGCAGCGTATCACAGGTTCCGTGCGGCACGTCGTCATCATAGGCGATGAACCGGTCGCCGTCTGGCCCGACGGTGATGACCGAGCGGATCGGCCTCGCATCGGAACGGCGTGGCGCGAACGAGATATCGACCCCCTGCCTTTCAAGCTCGAGGCCGCCGACATCGCTCGACGGCTCATCGCTCAGCCAGCCGATGAAGCCGGCGCGTCCACCCAGCCGGGCGACAGCCACGAGGGCCGTCGCCACGTTGCCACCGTGGTCACGGGTCCGGCTGGTGACCTTTCCCTTGCCGGCGCTTAATGGACGATCGACATAGATGAGGTCGTCAACCGCCAGGGCGCCGAAACCCAGAACTTGAAGATCGCGGGTCACGGATCAGGCGCCGGCCGCTGCAAGTGCCTTTTCCGCCGACATGCCGTCGTGGATGACGAACTTGAAGGCCCGCGCAGCCATCGTCGTATCCCCATGCCCCCAGAGATTGCGCCCCACCACGGCCCCCTTCGCACCGGCGCGAAGCGCTTCCGATGTCTGCGTCAGGGCGCCGAGCAGCGTATCGGTCTTCGGACCGCCGGCAATCACGATCGGAACCGGGCAAGTGGCCACGGTTTCCTGGAACGAGTCGAAGTCGCCCGTATATCCGACCTTGATCACGTCAACACCGGTCTCGAAGCCGATCCGCACCGCATAGGCGATTTCGTCAGGTGTGAAGACGATCTTGCCGCCCTGTTGGTAATCGCGCGGATAAACATGGGCCACAACAGGCATTTCAAAGCGGGCGGCGGCGTTTACCGTATCGGTGAGCCAGCGAATATAATGGCCCTCGGTTTCGCCACGCACGGGAATGGCGACGGCCAGCGCATCGGCACCGTAGCGCACGGCATCTTCCGGCGTTGCGATCAACTGACGGATCCGGTCGTCCGCTGTGAAGCAACCGGCCTGGATGACCAGTGCCGCCTTGCCGGCATAGGCCGGCCACAGATGACGCGCAGCGCCAGGCTGGATGCTGATGTAATCAGGCTCTCCGGCCATGACCCGCGCCAGCGCGCCCGGCAGATCGGCAAGACCACCCTCGCGGACATTGCCGTAACCCACGAAATGATCGACGGCGCCGCCGAACAGATTTCCGGATGAGTGCGAAAACAGGCGCGACAGGCGAATTTTGGTTCCAAGGCCCATAACAGGGTATCCCTTCGTGACGTTTGATCCAGCGTTGAGAGACCCTAACTCGAAAGTAAAACAATACTCAATATTCCGATTTCTTTCGTTTTGATTTGCGGTTAAGATTGTCGAAGGAATTTTATAGAAGAATCTGGGCTCATGGTAGAAATCCAACACCGAAGCGGGCTCAAATGTTTCGATTTTCGAAAGCTTCGCGACAGCGGCGGCATTGAACGGCAACTCGGGATCACACATGCTTGCAGAACAACGGCGACACCAGATCATGCTCGAACTTCAAAGGACCGGCCAGGCGCGAACCAGCCAACTCGCGGAAAACTTCGGCGTCTCTGAGGTGACCATCCGGTCCGACCTGGAGATACTGGATGCAAAGAAGCAGCTGATCAAAACCCACGGCGGCGCCATCGCCCTGCCCGCCGGTTCGCCCGCGGCGGCCTTCGAAGAGCGCATGAACCGCAACTTCGACGCCAAGAGGCGGATCGCCCAGATGGCCGCGCGCCAGATCATGGACAATCAGTCCGTCGTGTTCGACAGCGGCTCGACGCTTCTGCAACTTGCCATGCAGATGCCGCCCGTCACCAATGTCGTGGTGGCGACGACCGCGATGAACATCGCCCAGCACCTGATGTATCGTCCGGGACTGGACGTGCACATGATCGGCGGCCGGGTGTTTCCCAATACGGTCAGCACGATCGTCTCGGATTCCGACAAGGCCGTGGGCGGGCTGGTGGCCCACCAGGCTTTTGTCAGCGCCCATGCAATCGATCAGTCGTTCGACGTCGTCGATGTCTCGGAGGATATTGCCCGCACAAAGCGCAATCTGGTGCGGATGGCGCGGCGGGTGATCCTTGTGGCGGATTCGAGCAAATTTGACATCGGCGCCGCCTCCAAGGCCTTCTCCCTGTCACGGGTCGATCTCATTATCACCGACAACGGCATGCCCCACGGGATCCGCAGCCGGCTGGATAAACTGGGGGTCGAAGTCCGGTACGTCTGAGACGGAGCATCGATGCGGACAGGCCCTTCCGGACAAGCCGACCCGCTGCCGGATGATCAACCGCCGATCATCAGCCTGACGACTTCGTCATGCGTGGTTTCATTGATGTTGCGCTCGCCCGCGACGATCCCCCGCCGCAGCACGACGATGCGGTCGGATACCGCAAAAATATCCTGCAGATTGTGTGAGATGAAGACGACACCGCGTCCCTGCGCCTTCAGCGATTTTATCAACGAGACGACCTTGCGCTGCTCCGGCACACCGAGCGCCGCCGTTGGCTCGTCCATGATCAGGATACGGGCGTTCCAGTAGACGGCACGGCCGATGGCGACGGCCTGGCGCTGGCCGCCGGAGAAATTGCTCACCGGCGCATCAAGCCGCTTCACATGGAAGTCGAGCATCGCCATCGTCTTGCGCGCAGCCTCCGCCATCGCCTTGCGGTCGATCACCGGCAGGAAACCGAAGGCCTTGCGCATTGGTTCTCGGCCGAGAAAGATGTTGCCGCCGATCGTCAGATTATCGGCCAGCGCAAGATCCTGATAGATCGTCTCGATGCCTTTTTCGCGGGCATCCTGCGGCGAGGAGAAGGTGACGGGTCGGCCCTCGATCAGGATTTCGCCCGAGGTCGGCGCATAAACGCCGGAGATCGCCTTGATCATCGTTGTCTTGCCGGCGCCGTTGTCGCCGGCGAGCGCAACGACCTCGCCTGGATGCACGACAAGGGAGCAGTTTTCGAGCGCCTTCACCGCGCCGAAGTGGCGGGAGAGATTGCGGACCTCGAGCAGCGGGGTTTGACTATTCATCTTGTTTTGCTCCGCTGAACCGGCGCTGCGCCTGGTCGATGAGAACGGAAATAATGATGACGACGCCGACGGCGATGAATTGCCAGAAGGGTTCGACATCGAGAAAGACCAGACCATACTGGATGACGGCAATGACCAGCGCGCCGGCGACCGTTCCCAGGATCGAACCGGAACCGCCGAAAAGGCTGGCGCCGCCGATGACAACGGCCGCGACGCAATCGAGCAGCAACGGTTCGCCTGCCTGCGCGGCCCCTGCCGTGAAGCGGGCGGCATAGAGCGCGCCGCCGAGCCCGGCGCACACGGAGGACAGGACATAGAGCTTGAGAATATGCGCCTTGATGTCGATCCCGGCCCGTCTTGCTGCCTGCGCATTGGCGCCGATCGCGTAGTTGTGCTGGCCGAAGCGCGTTTGGCTGAGGATATAGTGCATGATCAGGACGAAGACTGCCGTCACCAGCACGAGATAGGGAATGCCGAGGATGCGGCCATTGCCGAGCATGGCGAAATACTCGTTCTTCACCGGAACCGTCGTGCCGCCGGCCAAGAGAAAGGCCGTACCGCGTGCGACGCCGAACATGCCGAGCGTGCCGATGAAGGGCGGAACCTTGAGGCGCGAGATCAGCAGTCCGTTGATGATGCCGGGAATGGTCGCGACCAGCACCGCGACGAGAATGCCGAACAGCATGGCGAGCGGCAGCGGCATGTAGAGGCCGGCAAGATTTGTCATGTGCGCGGCGATGACGGCCGCCAACCCCATGATGAAGCCCATCGACAGATCGATTCCGCCGGAGATGATGACGAAGGTCTGGCCGATGGCCAGCAGGAGGGGGGCGACAGCGAAGATGGCGATCGACTGCCAGTTGAACGGCGAGAAGACAAAGGTGCCGCCGAAGGACAGGCGCGACCAGATTTCAAAGATGACGATGAGGGCTGCGAGAAACAGCCATGCGCGCAACTGCGCGATGTGGCCGATCAGCGTCTGTGTCTGGTCGGCATGATCTGCCTGCGGCGCGATATGCGGGTCCACCTTCGGCGGCTCGTCAACGGTGCTTGTCATGGTACGTCCGGAAATGGGCATGCGCAAAGGCTTGCGGCATGCGTTACGGGTCATTCTGTGGAATCATGCAACGGCGCACGTCTGTGCGGCGCCCGCCTCCCGGCAAGGGCGCCGCAGCCGTCGTATCAATCCGAGTAGATGTACTTCGCAACGTTCGGGTCGGCGAGGTTCGCCTTGTCGATGATCGTGAAGCCGGTGCCGATGGCGGTCGGGATTGAATTCCCGGTCAGGTGGGCATAGGCCGACATCACGCCGAAATAACCGATTTCGGCCGGATGCTGGGCGATGGCGACATCGACCAGACCGGAATTGATGTTGTCGACGATCGAGGTCGGCGCGTCGAAGGCGACAACTTTGATATTGCCGGTCTGGCCGGCCTGCTGGACGCCGTTTGCAGCACCCAGTGCCGAGAACAGGTTGGCGCCGAAGACGCCAACGAGATCGGAGTTTCGGGCAAACACGGCCTGAAGCTGCGAGGCCGCCTTGTTGGCGTCGTTGTCGTTGAACTGGCTCTCCAGAACCTCGATGCCGGGATGGTTTGCGGCCATCTCGTCCTTGAAGCCCTGCTCGCGCTGGTCAGTGGTCGAGATGCCGGGCTTTACGTTCGAAACGTAGACCTTGCCCTTATCGCCGACGGCCTTTGCCAAAGCACGCGCTGCAATCGCGCCACCGAGAACATTGTCGGAAGCGATGTAGGACAGCGGGAACTCGGCGTCGCCGGCACCGGTCTGATAAATTCCGTCGCCGATGAAGGTATCGACCGTGATGACCGGAATGCCGGCATCATGGGCCTTCTTCAGCGGCTGGATCAGCTGGTCCTTGTCGGTTGGTGCGATCAGGATCGCATCCGGCTTCTTGGCGATGATCGCATCGAGCACAGGAACCTGCGTCACCGGATTGAAATCCGGCGCGCCCTGGAAAACCAGTTCGGCACCGACTGCCTTTGCGGCCGCCTCGGCACCCTTGCGCATAGTGATGTAGAATGCGTCCGTCGTCAGACCCGGAATAAGGGCGATGGTGAATGTCTTGTCTTGTGCCTGGGCCGTGCTGGCATAAGCCGAAACGCTGACGAGCGCTGCGATCATGCTGGCCTTCAGGAATGAACGTCGTTCCATAATTTCCTCCTCATTGAAACCGGAACTCCCCTCCGGCATTTCCGATAATCTCGCTGGTTTTGCCACCTCGTCAAGCAATTTTTTGCTGCAATGAATTTCTTATCTGTTTTTCCTGGTGTCCAGACCGCCGAATCGACAAGCCGGGCCGGCATGCGAACCAAAAACCCGTAACAGTTTCAGCGACTTCCGAACACCGCAGAAATCCAGTCGGTGATCGCCGGCATATCCGGCTGGCGGGTTTGATCGATCGTCATGACCGGGCCAACGGCGATCGGCTCCGCTTGGTCGGCAAGCGTTACCAGCTCCGAAACATACTCCGCACCCGGATGACCGGGCAGCCGGTCCTTCAAGCGGCTTGCATAGCGTTCGCCAGCCACATGCCCCGGAACCTTGCACCAAAGCTCTGCCGTATGATCAACCCCGGCTTCCTCGATATAGGCTTCCAGGACGGACCTCGGCTGGAATCCGAACCAGGCATCGACGATGAAGGTGGATGTGGGCGGAGCATCGCGGATGAACGACCAGATGGCCTGGTAGCTGGCCTTTCCGAGAGTCCGGTTGAAATCCCGGTCGACGCTGCCGATATGCTGCAGGAACGGGTTCTTGATTCCGTCCAGCGAAAGGACCGGCCATCCTGAGTGCTGCGACAGGCATTGCGCCAGATGGCTCTTGCCGGATGCGGGAACGCCGTTGACCAGCACCACGCGCTTTCCGGATGCACTGGCCGGTGACGTGAACGTCGACAGGCCTGCACCGATCACACCGGCATCATCGCCGAGATCGGCAGCCACCACCTTGGGCTGAAACCAGGGAGCAGGCGCAGGAAGGTCTGAAAGCGCTCGTGCGGCCGCGGCGCCCAGCCCGCCGCCAAGAACGATGAGGTCTGGATCCATCGTCGCGGCAATGCTGTCAATGGCAAGGCGCAGGGGCGCCGCCCAGGCCTGCAGTACGGCCCTTGCGACCCCGTTGCCGCCGGCGACCAATGCAAAAACCTCGTCTACCGAGGGTGCGCCCATTCCTGCCTCGGCCATATGGCGACGCAGCGCCGTCCCGGAACTGAAGGTTTCGACGCATCCCTTCCGCCCGCATGCGCAAACGGGACCATCCTGCGCGACGGAAATATGCCCCAGTTGGCCCGCCGTCATCCGACCGTGGTAGATTCGCCCGTCCTGGGCCACCGCGCCACCGATACCCGTTCCGATCGTCAGCATCGCAACACTTCGATGTCCCTTCGCAGCGCCAAGGCGGATTTCCGCGATCAGCGCCATGCTGCAGTCGTTTTCGACGACGACGCGCCGGCCGAGCACCCGTTCGAGTTCGGCGGCGAAATCCAGGCCTGCCAGATTGAGAATGCCGCCGGACAGGATCGCATTTCCCGCAACATCGACCCGCCCGGGCACGCCGACGCCAATGCAGGCCTGTGCGGGAGGATCGAGGCGGCACACCATCTCCCTGATCCGCTCGATCACCTGCAGCGGCTCCGTCGGCGTCCGTTCCGACATCTTCCGAAGAATAGCGCCCTGTCGGGAGATGAGGGCGGCACGTATGTTAGTGCCGCCAATGTCTATGCCAACGGCAATTTCAGGCATGTTCTTTCTGACCCTGGGGGATACCTTGAGATGTCACACTTTTGAAGTGAGCGGCGATTACCGCCTGGATTTCACGCAGGCGCGGCACGGCAACGGCTTCGAGCCGCTCCCTCGTCACGGTACGATCGAGCGAGATGCAGTCTTTCCAAAGCGACCGACCGGCGATCACACCCGACGCTCCGTTGCGCATGGCGTCCTCGACCTGCCCGAGAAACGTCGCATGATCGACGCCCGCGGACAAGACCGCCCATGGCACGTCGCCTGCAAGCGTGGTCACAGCCGCGCAGGCCTCCGATGTCCCCGGATAGGGTATCTTCAGGACCTTCGATCCGCAATCCAGGCAGATCTTGCTTCCGCCGACGATCAGCGATGGCACCAGAGCCTTGTAGGCGTCGTCGTCTTCGTCATCGAATTTGTAGGTCAGGAACTCGACGACGAGCAGAAGATCCTCGCGGGCAAAGTCTTCGATGCACTGGCGCAGGATCTGGATATTATGGACGTTGGCTGCATCCCGGTCGGAGCGGAGGTAGACCATGATCTTGCCGCCCGTCGCACCCAGTTCGCGCACGCGGCGTGCTGTGACGCCCGGAACGAGCTTGGACAGCCTATATCCTTCCGGAGACGTATCCCAACCCGACGCGTCGAGGCCAATCAGAAGCGCGGTATCACGTTGGATGATGCGATCATCCACGAGCGCCGGGACGGCGCAGATTGGATCGACCAGCACGCAGGAAGCCTTGCTTGCCAGAAACCGGGCAATATCGGCCTTCGTGTCGCCCAATGTCTTGTCGGAGATCGCCGCCTGCGCCCCGGGCTCTTTGGCAAGCAAGCTGCGCATGCCACCGCGCTGATCGCAGGCAATCACCATCATGGCGCCATCATTGCCGCAAATCTGCTGGTAGCCGCGCATTTCTGCCGTCGTCAATCTGGACATCAAGTCCTCCCTCTCTGTCACCCATCCGGGATTCTGGAAATTCTTTCCGCCCCAAGACCGGGAGCGAAAGTCGCTGCTGAACACCGGGAGTCCGCTTTCGCCGCATATTCGTTGCGAAATGCGCGCATTTAAGCGATAACTCCCTCACGTCCCGATGTGTGTAACACATTGCAGAAAGGAATTTCAACCTGAATTCGTCCTCGTCACAGGAGGCTATGGCCAGCCGTACTTTGCTCCATATGGTTGCAAAGCTGCACTATCAGTCGGATATGTCGCAGGTCGAAATTGCCAAAAAGCTAGGCTTATCAACGGCTACAGTCTCGCGTCTGCTGCAGAAAGCGCGGACCGCCGGCATTGTCCGCATAGAAGTCATCGACCTTTCGCCCTCTGAAGATTTGACCGCGGCCCTGATGGATGCGCTGAAATTGCAGACGGCGGCCGTCATTGATGCGCCGCCAGGCAATGTCCTGAGCGCGCTGGCACCGGCCGTCGGCGCTCTCTTGAAGCAGGCAGGGCTGCGATCCGGCTCCACGCTGGGCATCGGATGGGGACGGGCCGTCCGGCAGGTCACGCTTGCCGGCCTTCCGCCCTTGCCCGGCGTCACCACCGTGGCACTCAACGGGGGCATGCAGCAGGCCGCTGCGCACTTCCAGACCAATGAATTCGTCCGCCAGGCCGCCGAACAATTGGGAGGCAGCCCGCATTTTCTGCATGCGCCCTATATTTCGTCGTCGGAACTGCGGGATGCGTTCCTGGCCGACCCGACAGTCCAGCAGGTGACATCCCTCTGGAACAAGCTTGATGCCGCAATCGTCGGGGTTGGGTTGCGGCACTCGGCAAATCCGTCGGAAGCGACGGGTGCGTTGCCGGGAGAAAAGGCCCTCAGCCAGGCGGCAGGCGACGTCTTGCGCCACTACGTCACCGAGAGCGGTGAAATCCTGCACTGGGATGGCGAGGAGCGGATGATCGCCGCAACGCCGCAGCAACTCCGAAAGGTGCCCTTGACCATTGCCGTTGCGGCGACGCCCGCCAAGGCGCCGGGCATTATCGGCGCAGCGCGATCCGGCATGATCAACGCACTGGTGACAGACGTGAACACCGCGCAGGCCATCCTTGATCGCCTGTCCATTGCCCATTGAGGAACGCGCCGTGGTGTCGATAATGCCTGTGCCAGCCCATATTGACAAACCCTTCGGTGCCTTCCTGTTCGATATGGACGGAACCATCCTGAATTCGATCGCGGTTGCCGAGCGCGTCTGGACGGAATGGGCCTTGCGGCGCGGCGTCGATGTCGAGGGCCTGCTGGCAACGATCCATGGACGAAAGGCGATCGAAACGATCACCCGGCTTGGCTTGGTGGGGATTGATCCCGCAGAAGAGGTCAGGCTGCTCACATTGGCCGAAATCGCCGATGTTGCAGGCGTCGAACCGCTAGCGGGTGCCGCTAAATTTCTGGAAGCCCTGCCGGCAGACCGATGGGCGATCGTCACATCGGCACCACGCGCATTGGCACTGGTGCGCCTCGAGGCGGCGGGCTTTCGCACATATCCGCTTTTGATCGCCGGCGAGGATGTTGAGAACGGAAAGCCGGCACCGGACTGCTTTCTGCTCGCGGCTGAAAGGCTGGGGCAGCCGATCGAGGATTGCCTTGTCTTCGAGGATGCACCAGCCGGCATCGAAGCGGCCGAGGCCGCAGGCGCCAGCGTGATGGTCATCACAACCACGCATCGCGCCCATCTCGAAACGCCACATCCGAGCATGGCAGACTACAGGCACATCGTCGGGCATCTCACAGCCGATGGCTCTCTACGCCTGCTGCCGAAAGCGCGATAAACACAGGGTCAGTCCTTCGCCCCCGTCGCGATCGCATCGGCATAGATGTCGAGTACGCGCGTGATGCTGGCCATGACCAGAGCGCGGGCCTCCGTTGCGATCTCTCCGTCTGCCACCCGCGGTTCCAGATGGGCAAGGAACTGGCTGATGAGTGAACGCGGGATGGAAACGCCCTCAAGCGCCGCCATCAGTTCTGCCACCGCAGCCTGCGCTTCCGGTAACGGCCAGTAGTATCGTATGCGATCACTGAGCGAGTAGTGACGGTAAATATGCTGTTCCCTGGCATTGCCCGGATAATGCGTTTGCCAATGCTCCGGCGCCGAGAGCATAACACCCTCCATGACGGCAGGCAGCGAGGCATTGATCCTGTCCGGCACGAGATATCCGGCAATCGCGCTGAGGCCGTACAACGCCTCGCGCAGCGCAAAGGTCAGCCAGGGGCCGACTTTCAGAATGGCAAACCCCTGGGAGACAAGATCGCGCAGCCCGTCCGGGCTCTGATAGTCGGTCGAATGCGCCTCGAAGACGAATTGCGGCATGTCATCGAGCGCCGCGACCAGAGCGGCCGCCGGCGCTGTCGCATAGCCAATCACCTCGGCATTTCCAAATTCCACGCCCGGCTGGACGACAATGCCGAGGGCACGCGCAAAGGCTTCGTCCAGCCCCAGATCCGAAAACGCGGCACGGTGAAGTTCAACGGTTGCTCGCAGGTCATGCGGGGTCGTAACGTGCAGATGGTCCAGCGCCTCGACGGCGCCGCCGGGCACGGGAACCTCCGTGCCGATAATATAGCTGGGCGGTTGCGTGCCGGACCGGCGCACCCTGACTTCCGCCACGGCGGCCAGTTCGGCCGCCCGCGTTGCGATCACCCGGTCGGGAAGAAGAGCGGGATCACCCGCGCAGGCCATGCTCGTATCCAGATGCAGCTTTGTGAAACCGGCGGCGGCATAAGCGTCGATCATCTCGCTTGCCTTGCGCATCGCATCGCCGGCGGCAAGCTGCTTCCAGGGATTTGGCCCGAGGTGATCCCCACCGAGAATGAGCCGTTCCAGGGGGAAGCCGACTTTGCCGGCGATACATTCGACGAACAGCCTGAAAGCAGCAGGCGTCATGCCGGTATAGCCGCCGTCCTGATTGACCTGGTTGCACGTCGCCTCGATCAGCACATCGGCCTTGCGGTGCATGCCCTGCAGGAGAGCCGCCTCGATGACCAGCGGATGGGCGGAACAGACGGAAGTGATGCCGAAGGTCTTGCCTCGGCCACGCTCTGCCGGCAGTTGTGCCAGCCGCTGCGTCGCGGAACTCATGACAACCTCTCCCGATCCCAATCCGGGTCAAAGTCCGACAAAAACCTCTCGATCCCTGCAAGCGTGGCAATTCCCTCCATCGGTCCCTTGCGTGTCACGGCAAGCGCGCCGCAGGCGCAGGCGGCTTTCAAGGCGATTGCAGGCTCTGCACCCCGAAGCCAGAAGGAGACGAAGCCAGCCCCGAAACAGTCGCCTGCGCCTGTCGGATCGATCTCGGCCACGGGAAAAGCAGGCGCCGCAACACTGCCATGCCTGTCATAGTAGACAGCCCCTTCCGCTCCCTTCTTGACGATCACGACCTCTATGCCGCGCTCCAGCATCTCGGCAACCGCCGAAGCCTCGTCGGTCGATGCCGTAAAAAGGAACAGTTCCTCGCCCGATGGCAGGAAGATGTCCGTCAGCGCCAGCACCCGGTCAAGCGCCTCGCGCATGCCGGGCAGCCCGCTGATTTCCTTTCGGATATTGGGGTCGAAGGACACGGTGCCGCCCTTGCGCTTGACGAGATCAAGGCCGGTCAGGACGGCGGCGATCGCCGGTTCGGAAAACAGAGAGGAGCCCGTGACGTGAAAATGATCGGCACCGGCGAGAAGGGTCTGCGCCGCCTCGCCGATTTCAATCGATCCCGCCGCGCTGTTCTTGATGTTGAAGACGAAATGACGCGTACCATCACCGCGGTAGGTGACAAAAGCCGTTCCGGTCGATTGATCCTTGTGAACAGCGACGGCCGAAACATCCGCACCCCAGTTCCGCAGCCTGTCGACGGTCATCCGCCCGAAATCGTCGTCGCCGACGGCGCTGATCAACCCCGTTGCCTGCCCTAGCCGCGCTGCCTGGGCTATGAAGATGGCCGGTGCGCCCGATGGGAAGGGGCCATGCAGCAGGCCCGGCGCACCCAGGCTTTGGTCGAGCCGATCGGCCATGATTTCAACGAGAATTTCCCCGGCGCCGACGAGCTTTTTCATGAGGAGTATCACTCGCTTTCAGAGATGTTTTCAAATCCATGCCGGCGCAGCGACCACGGGGTTCACGCAATCCTCTTCTAGGATACGCACTATGCGAGTCAATTAAAAATTTGACGCGCGTAATCTTTTTTCACAACACGGTCGGTAATAGAACTTTCCCATGACTTTCCGTGGCCGGTTGCGCTCGTCGCCGTCAGGACGCATAAGGGCATGATGCGCGCTTGGCGGCACAACACCTGAACTGACGGTCCATGGAAAAATCAACGCACAAGACAATGGAGGATTTCGCCAAATCTTGCGGCATATCCCGCCCGACGCTGTCCAAGTATTTTCACGACCCGACAAGCGTCAAGCCGGCGACCCGGACACTGATCGAGGCCGCACTCCGATCGACGGACTATCAGCCGAACCTTTACGCCCGCAATCTCAACCGCAAGCAGACCCGCAATGTCGGCATTCTGGTGCCGGCCCTGACGGACCCGTTTTATGCCGAAATGGTCAACCGCCTGGAGCTGCGCCTGCGCGACGAAGGCTACTGGCCGATCGTGATCTCCTCGCATGGCCTGGCCGAACTTGAGGCCGAGGCCATCAAGACGATGCTGTCGCTGAAGGTGGCGGGCGCGGTTGTCGCCCCGCTCGGGCTCAAATCCGACCCGCGCGTGTTCGAGAAGCTCGCCCAGAATCTGCCCTTCGTGTATTTCGATACCTATATCGAGGGGAACACGCCGTTTATCGGCAACAACAATCATCAGAGCATTGCGACGATCGTCGACTATCTCTGCCGGTCCGGAGACGCACCCGCCTATTTCGACATTCCGCACGTCAATCACAACTCACCGGAACGCCGCGCGAGCTATATCGCCACGATGGAAGCCCAAGGCTACGAGCCCATGGTGATCGAAACGAACGCCGACTACACGTGGGATTTCGAGCGGATCGGATACGAGCAGATGGACGGCGTGCTGACCGCAAACCGGCTTCCAAGCAGGACCATCCTATGCGCCAATGACCGCCTGGCATTCGGCGTCATGGCAGCAGCCTTTGCCCATCGGCTGAAGATCGGGCGCAAGAAGGGCGACAATCTCCGCATTGCCGCACATGACGATCATCCCCTGAGCCGATACACCTGTCCGCCGCTGACGACCATGGGGCAGGATTTTGCCGCAATGACCGCCGGCAGCATCGATATGCTTTTGGCGCTGCTGGGCGACGAACAAGGACAGGACGCGGCCATCCGGCAGAAGGTCAGCCTCGACGGGACGCTGGTGATGCGCAAATCGGCATAAGGCAAAACAGCCCTTCAGCCCTCAGCCCGTTCGAAACTTCGCCAGGCCGCAACAGCCTCATCCACGGCCTGGCGGGCAGCGGGAATGTATTTCCCCATGGAAACGAAGCCGTGGATCTGGTCCTTCCAGCGGCGAACGATGACGGGAACACCTTCAGCCTTCAGGCGACCGGCATAGGCCACGCCCTCGTCGGCCAGAATATCCAGCCCTGCTATGGCGACGAAGGCCGGGGCTGCGCCGTTCAGGCGCTCTGCCCGCAACGGCGAGACGCGCCAATCTGCAATGTCGGCCGCATCCCGGATATACTGATCGCGAAACCATTGCATTGTCGCCGTGGTCAAGCCGAAGCCCTTTGAGAACCGGCGATAGCTCTCCGCCGTTTGCGCTGCATCGGTGTTCGGATAGAGCAACAATTGCGCTGTGATCGGCGGAGCCTGGCCGGCCCGCGACATCAGCGCCAGCACCGCCGCGAGATTGCCGCCGGCGCTGTCTCCGGCAACCGCAATGCGGTTGGGATCAAGGCCAAGCTCCGGCGCCGACGAAACCATGAAGGCCAGCGTCGCCGCACAATCCGTCAGGCCTGCGGGAAACCGGTGTTCGGGCGCCAGGCGATAATCCGGGCAGATCACCGTACAGGCGGCGCGATTGGCGAACCATCGGCAAATCTCGTCGTGCGACTCCAGATTGCCGATCACCCAGCCGCCGCCGTGAAGGTAAAGCAGGCCCGGACCATTGCGATCCGGAACACCCATGCCGCGATAGATGCGCAGGGCGACGGTCCCGTTCGGCCCGTCGATGCGGCGATTTTCGATCGCGGAAACGGGCTCCCTGTCACCCTGCAGCGTCGGGCAGGCCGCATCATAATCGCTCCGCGCCTGTTCCGGCGTGCCGGTTTCAAACGGGCGCGGTACTTGGGCCGCACCCAGTTCCAGTACGCGCCGCGCGCCCTCGTCCATCTCCACGATCATGCAGATCGCCCCCGTTTCACTCAAGCCAGAAAACTCCGCGCTTCGTCTTCACTCAGCAGGCAGGGTTGCTGCAGGCCTGCGTCGATGTTCACCGACTGCCGGGTTTCGCCCGACACAAGAACTGCCTCCATGATCTCGAGCACATGCAGAGCGAGATCGCCGGAGGCACGCGGCGCTCTGCCTTCGTGCAGCGACCGTACGAGGTCGGCAACGCCCAGCATGCGGTAGTTTGCCCGGTCCGGCGCATCGAACGGCCAGTTGCGCTTGCCATAAGGCGCGTCCTCGCTTTCGAAATCACGCCAGTCGGCGCCGCGTTCGGAGAGCGACACCGTCCCGCCGAACGTATCGGGATCCGGCAGGCGCAGCGAGCCTTCCGTGCCATGCAGTTCGATCGGATAGTTGGAGTGGCGAAAGACATCCCAGGAGGCACCGAACGTCACCGTCGTACCGGATTGAAATTCGAGCAGCGAGAGGACGTTTGTCGGCGTTCCGACCTTGAACATGGTGCCCTTGAAGGGTCCTTCCGCGGTGATCAGCCGCTCGTCCTGGCCTTTTGTCGCCATCGCCATCACCCGCACGACGGGGCCGAGCAGGTTGACCAGCATCGTCAGGTAATAAGGCCCCATATCGAAGACCGGGCCACCGCCCGGTTGATAGTAGAATTGCGGATTGGGATGCCAATGCTCCATGCCGCGCGCCATCATGAATGCGGTGCCGCTGACCGGACGGCCGATCGCACCATCCTCCATCAAACGTCGGGCGCGCCGGCCCGCCGCGCCCAGAAACGTGTCCGGCGCAGAACCGAGGCACAGGCCGCGCGCACGCGCTTCGGCAACCAGCCTGCGGCCGTCCGCCGCCGAAGTCGCCAGCGGCTTTTCAGTGAAGACATGCTTGCCAGCCGACAGTGCCGACATGGTGACGTCGAAGTGCACCGCCGGAACCGTGAGGTTTAGAACAAGGTCGATCTCGGGATCAGCGAGAAGGTGATCGACGCTTTCCGCACGAATGCCGTATTCGCGCGCCCTGAGCGCCGACATGTCGGCCGAGATATCGGCGCAGGCGCGCAAATCGATACCCCCGAACAGGGCGGCATTCCGCAGATAGGTCATCGAGATATTGCCGCAGCCGATCACTCCAAGACCGATCTTTTCCCTTGTATGCGCAACCATATTTCACAGTCCTCCCGAAATCGCATCACGGCTCCCTCACGCCCTGGCGATGCCGGCTGCCGGATTCATACCGCTGATGATAAGCATTTTATTTCTTGACGCGCGACAATTTTTTATGAAACATACGCCAATGAGGACGAGGAAATTTCAAGGGCACCGTCGCGCGCCGGAGGGGGACATGAGCAATCTGTGGAAGACACGGACGCGCATCGCCGCTGCATGCGTATCCATGCCGCGTCTTGGCTGATCCGGTCATCTCACCTGACCAAAGACCCATGGCATGACCTCACCCCCGCCACAACACACGGAGAGCGCCGTCTTCGACCACACCCAGCGGCAAGACAGAATGACCACCGCAGGGTGGAACCAAGGAACATGAAATGACCAGGGACATCAAGGTCGGCTGCCAGACCTTTACGTGGGAAATGCTCGGCGACGCCTTTGCCGGAACGCCAGACGACCTGCTTTCGGCCATTGCCGCCGGCGGTTATGCGGGCATCGAAATCACGGACACGATGATCGGCCACTATGCCGGACAGCCGGCCGACTTCGCGCTGGCGCTTCAGCGCAGCGGCCTGCAACTGGTTGCCTTCGCCTTCGGCTCCAAAAGCGGGTTCACGCTGGCGGACGAGATCGAAAGCGACCTGGTGACTGCACAACGCTGGATCGATTTCGCCGCGCGTTTCCCCGGTGCGGTCGTGTCGATCGGCTCGGCGACCATCGTCTCCGAAGGCCCGCGCGACGACAAATTCACCATTGCCGCCGAATTCTACAATCGCGCCGCGGTGCTCGGCAAAACCTGCGGCGTCGAGGTTGCCGTGCACCCAAGCTCGCACCACAACACACTGCTGTTCGACCGTGCAGACTACGACCGGATGTTTTCGCTCCTCGATGCGTCGCTGGTCGGTTGGGTGCCGGATACCGGCCACATCCTGCGCGGACATGACGACATCGCCGATACGCTGCGCACCCATCAGGATCGCATCCGCTACCTGCACCTCAAGGACGTGAATGCAAACGATCAGTGGGCGATGCTCGGCAGGGGCCGTCTCGATACGCCCGCCATCATCGACATCGTCTCGCAGGCACCGCGCTTCAACGGGTGGCTGGTGCTGGAAGAGGAATCCGACGCCGCGGCTGCCGATCCGGCCGGGGCTGTCAAGATCAACCGCGAAACGATGCGTTCCTTCCGCATCTGAGGTGGACCACCATGATTGAGAAAGAAAAACGCCGGCTTCGGGTTGGTGTTCTCGGATGCGGGCCGATCGCCCAGTTCGCGCATCTTGAATCCTGCGTCAAAGCCAGGAATGCGGATCTCTATGCCATCTGCGACACGGCACCGGACCTCCTGGCACGCATGGGCGCGACCTATGAGCCCGAAAGGATGTTCAGCGACTACGATGCCATGCTGGCCGATCCGAACCTGGAAGCCGTGATCGTCGCGACCTCCGATGCCTACCACGTACCCATGTCCATCAAGGCACTGGAAGCCGGCAAGCATGTGCTCTGCGAGAAACCGATCGGCGTCTCGGTTGAAGAGGGACAGACACTGGCCGATGCAGTGAAGCGCTCGGGCAAGATCCTGCAGGTGGGCCACATGAAGCGCTTCGATCCGGCGCTCGAAGCCGCGCGCGATTTCGTTCGCGACGATATTGGCGAAATCTTTGCGCTGAAGGCCTGGTACTGTGATTCCACCCATCGCTACACCAACACCGACGCGGTCCAGCCGCTGCCGGTGACCAGCAAGCTGGCGCGTAAACCCTCCGGCAATCCGAAAGCCGATCTGAAACAATATTTCATGCTCGCGCATGGCTCGCATCTGGTCGATACAGCCCGCTTCTTCTGCGGCGAGATCGTCGCCGTTCGCGCCCGCCTGCTGCAGCGCGCCGGGGCCTATTGCTGGTTTGTGGAAACGGAATTTGCCAATGGTGCGTTGGGCCATCTGGATCTGACGGTTGCCGTGCGGATGGACTGGCACGAGGGCTTCCAGCTCTATGGAGAGAACGGCTCCGTTCTCGCAAAGACGTTCAATCCTTGGTATTTCCGCTCGAGCGAGGTCGAAATTTTTCACGAAAAGGACGCGACCACCCGCAAGCCGCTCGGCGCCGACGGGCATTTCTTTCGCAGGCAGCTTGAAGGACTGGCCGACACGGCGCTGCATGCCGCACCGATGCGCGGCGCCAACGTCGAGGACGGCATCGCCTCGATCCGAGCCATGGTGGCGATCGCAAGATCGGTCGAGACCGGCGAGCGCGTCGAACTCGCCTCCGTCACGGGAGCCGTCTAGTGCAGGTCGGCATATTCGCAAAGACCTTTCCGGGAACCGATCCGCTCACCGTGCTGTCGGCAGTGCGCGACAGCGGTTTTGCCGTGACACAATTTAATCTGGCCTGTTGCGGGCTGCCGTCGATGCCGGACGCCGTTCCCGCTGATGCCATCACCGCCATCCGCGCAGCCGCGGCAACAACCGGCGTTTCGCTTGCGGCCCTGTCTGGAACCTACAACATGGCGCATCCCGACAAATCGGTACGTGACACGGGCCTTGGACAACTCGCGGTCGTGATCGAGACGGCGGCGGCGCTGTCGATCCCGCTGGTCACGCTCTGCACCGGCACACGCAATGCCGACGACCAATGGGCCCATCATCCCGGCAATCTCGAGACCGAGGCCTGGGCCGATATGGCTTCAGAGATGGAAAAAGCCCTGGCGCTTGCCGAAAAACACGGAATCGATCTCGGCATCGAACCGGAGCAGGCCAACATCGTGTCGTCGGTCAGCGATGCCCGACGACTGATCGGCGAGATGGGATCGCCGCGACTGCGCATCGTTCTCGACCCCGCCAATCTTTTCGAGCGCGGTACGCCGGGGGAAGCGCGCGATATCGTGGCGGATGCGGTCGAGACGGCCGCCGGTCATCTGGCCATGGCCCATGCCAAGGACCGATATGCCGACGGGCGCTTTGCAACGGCGGGCAAAGGCGTCGTCGATTTTCCGGATTTTATCAAACGGCTCAAGTCGGTCGGCTTCAAGGGCCCGCTGGTCACCCATGGCCTATCGGCCTCCGAAGCGTCCGGCGTCGCTCTTTTCCTGAAAGGGCTGATCTGATGGGTGAGACCGACCGCGCGACCGCCGACACCGCCGAACTGGCGGTCCACGATCACGGAAAAGGGCTGCCGGTCATCTTTCAGCATGGGCTTGGCGGAGACGAGGCGCAGGTCGCGCAGACCTTTCCCGATAGAGACGGATTTCGCCGCATCACAGTCGAATGCCGCGGACACGGAGCGTCGCCGCTGGGCGACAAGCGTCCCTTTTCCATCCGCATGTTCGCAGAGGACGTTTTTTCCGCGGCAAGGTCGCGCGGCATCGCGCGGCCGGTCGTCGGCGGCATTTCCATGGGCGCCGCCATCGCGCTGCATCTTGCCCATCACCATGCCGACAGCGTCGCAGCCCTCATTCTCGTGCGGCCCGCCTGGACGTTCGACGCGCGGCCAGCCAACATGGCGCCGATCCGCATGATAGCGTCCCTGCTGCAGGAGCATGCGCCGGATGAAGCCCGGCGTCGGTTCGCCGCCTCGGAAACCGCAGCCGATCTGCGCATCCACGCTCCGGATAATTTCGCCTCGCTGCTGGGCTATTTCGACCGGCCGGCTGCATCCGCCTTTTCAGCCGTCCTTGCCGACATTGCGGCGGACGGGCCAGGCGTTTCACAGGCCGAAGCCGCAGCCCTTGCCATTCCAACGCTCGTCATCGGCAACAGGCAGGATGCCATTCATCCGCTCTCATCCGCCAGAACCGTCGCCGAGACCATAAAGGGTGCGACCTTTGTCGAGGTCACCCCCAAGGCCACCGACAAGGTCAGGCACTACGCCGAAACCCGTGCGGCGATTTCACACTTTCTTGCATCAGAAACAATCCGGAGTTCCGTGTCGTCATGACATCCAAAACCGCTTCTGGCCCCAGCGCCATCGCCGCCCTGCCCCGTGACCGATTGCTCGGCGAATTCTCGCTCTGGTCGGCCGATCTTGCCAATATGGAAACCGATCTCAAGCGCATCGAACAGCATGTGGACCTGCATCACATCGATGTTGCCGATGCGCGTTTCACGCCCGGCTTCCTGTTCTTTCCGGATTTCGTTGATCGCATTTCGAAATTGACGAAAAAGCCGATCCACGTCCACCTCATGGTCGAGGCGGAGATCGTCGAGGAGCAGACGCGGCAGTTCATCGAGGCCGGCGCTGATCTCGTGAGCGTTCACGCCGAAAACGGCGAGGCAGGCTTACGTGCCATTGCCTTGGCGAAGACACTGGGAGTCGAAGCCGGCGTGGTCCTGCGGCTGGAAACCCCCGTTTCCGCCGTCGAGCCGTTTCTGGAGCATGTCGCCTTCGTCACGCTTCTCGGAACCTCCATCGGCGTCAAGGGCCAGAGCCTCTCCGAAAATGCCTGCGATCGCCTGCACGAGGCCCGGTCGCTGATGAAAAAGGCCGGCCGCGAAAAGGAGATCATTCTTGCTGCAGATGGCGGCATTCGCGAGCAGACCGTACCGCTGCTGCGTGCCGCCGGTGCCCAGACCGTGGTTCTCGGCTCGCTTGCCTTCGGCGCTGCCAATCTGGCGGATCGCATGAGCTGGCTGCATGCGCTGGAGCGCAAGGTCCAGTGACGGAGGTCGCGCTGGCTTTCGATCTCGGCGGAACGGAGCTTCGGGCCGCATTGGTGAACGGTGCGGGCGAGCTTCTCTCGTTCCTCTCCGTGCCGACCGACGCAGATGGCGGGCCGGACGCAGTCATTCGCCAGATCGAAGAGCTGGGCACCCGCATCCTTTCGCAAGCACCCCGTCTCGTTGCCATCGGCATCGGCGTCGGCGCACCCGGCCCGCTCGATCCGCAAGCTGGCATCGTCATTGGACCGCCGACACTGACGGGATGGCACGAAGTCCCGCTTGCCGACATTCTGGCGAAACATTTCAACCTGCAGGTCCGCTTGGAAAACGACGCCAACGCAGCGGCATTCGGCGAGTGGCGCTATGGCGCCGGCCGTGGCGCGACATCCATGGTTTTTGTGACGGTATCGACGGGGATCGGCGGCGGCGTGATCGCCGATGGTCGGATCCTGCACGGACGACGCGGGCTGGCCGCGGAAATCGGCCATATGACCATTACCAGCCATGGCGACCGCTGTTTCTGCGGGGCAATCGGCTGCTTCGAAGCCGTGGCATCCGGCACAGCACTTGGTCGTCGCGCAACCGCTGCGACCCGGCCGTCCGATGGATCCGTGCTGCGGCGCCTGTCGAACAGCGCCGACGTGACCGGCCGGCACGTGGTGGATGCGGGGCGGATGGGCGATAGGCAGGCACTGGAACTGCTGGATGCAGAAGCACGCTGGCTGGGGATCGGCTTTACCAATCTGCTCCATCTCTATTCACCGGACATGATTGTCATGGGCGGCGGAATTGCCCAAGGCTTCGACCTGCTGCACGATACGATCGTATCCACCGTGCGCGACCGTGCCATGCCGGCCTATCGGGACGTCCCGATCGTCGCAGCACAACTGGGCCGCCACGCCGGCCTCGTCGGCGCTGCCAGCCTGATCCTCTGAACTGCAACGCCGGAGACCGGCGGCTAAACGCGCGCTGGAAGACGGGACGTGAAAAGATCGCCCTTGCCGGCAGCAGGACGACGCAGGGATGGATCCGGGATCGGTACGGCTGCCATCAGCGCCCGCGTATATTCATCCCGCGGATTTTCGAAGACAGAGCGACGGGACCCCATTTCCACGATGCGCCCGGCGCGCATGACCGCAACATTGTGCGACATACGTTCAATCACGGCCATGTCGTGCGAGATCAGCAGATAGGCGAGCCCCATGGTTTCCTGTAGTTCCAGCATCAGGTCGAGCACGCGGGCGCGCACCGAAACGTCGAGGGCAGCGACGCTTTCGTCGGCGACGATCAGCTTCGGGTTCAGCGTCAGCGCCCGGGCAATACAGATCCGCTGGCGCTGGCCGCCTGAGAATTCGTGCGGATAGCGGCTCGCCGCATCCGGATCGAGACCGACGCGGCGCAGCAGTTCGGCAACCCTGTCCTCGCGTTCTCCCCTGTTCGCCAGCCCATGAATGATCAACGGCTCGGCGATCGCCGCACCCACCGCCATGCGCGGATCGAGCGAGGCATAGGGGTCCTGGAAAATCATCTGCGCGCTACGCCGGACCGGCTGCATCTGTCGCTGGCTGAGGCCGCCGATATTGCGGCCGTCGATGACGACATCGCCGGAAAAGGGAATGAGACCGAGGATGGCCTTGCCGGTGGTGGATTTGCCTGAGCCGCTTTCGCCGACGAGGCCGAGCGTCTGGCCGGGCAGGATCTCGAAGGAAACATCGCTGACGGCCGATGCTGGCGGCTTGTTGCCAGACAGCCAGCCGGTCGCCTTGCCATAGGTGACGGCAAGCCCGCGGACGGTGAGGACCGGCGTCCGGTCGAGCGCGGACGCAGCTTCAGTCTGCGGGCTGATGCGCGGCGGGCCGTTGGTGCCGGCATGGGCGCCGAGCCTTGGCACGGCGGCCAGAAGGTCGCGCGTGTAGCGCTCTGTCGGCGCCTTGAAGATCGGCAGCGCATCGCCCTGTTCGATGATGCGGCCGGCCTGCATGATGACGACCCGGCCGGCCATCTGCGCGACCACGCCCATGTCATGGGTGATCAGGATGATCGACGCGCCGAATTCCTGTTTCAACTCGTCCATCAGCGTCAGTATCTGCGCCTGAACGGTCACATCCAGCGCCGTCGTCGGCTCGTCGGCGATCAGCACCTTCGGCCGGCAGGAGAGCGCCATGGCGATCATCACCCGCTGGCGCATGCCGCCGGACAGTTCGTGCGGAAACTGCCGGAGCCGTTTCGCCGGCTCGGTCATGTGCACGGCGTCAAGCATGCGCAAGGCCGTGGCATCAGCGGATTTGCCGTCCGATCCCTGATGCTCGCGGATGGCCTCGGTCAACTGCGCGCCGATCGACATCACCGGATTGAGCGAAGTCATCGGCTCCTGGAAAACCATGGCGATATCGCCGCCGCGCACGCTGCGCATGGCACGGTTGGACAGCAGCGACAATTCCCGGCCCTCCAGCGCGATGCTGCCCGAGGCGATCTGCAACGATGCTTTCGGGAGAAGCCCCATGATGGCCAGCGACGTCACGGATTTTCCCGATCCGCTCTCACCGGCAATACACAGCGTTTCACCGGAGTTCAGCGTGAAGCTGATATCGTCGAGAACGCGTCGAAGACCCTCCGGCGTGCGAGCATCGACGCAGAGCTTCTCGACGGTTAGCACCGGCGACGGAATGGCAGCCGGAATGGTCACGAAAACACGATCCTCGGGAAGTAGAAGGACACGACCCAGTTGGGCATATCGACGATCTCGCTGATCCTGAGATCGCCGCAGACGGAGCAGAGCATGTAGGCATCGACCGGGTTCATGCCATGTTCGGCAACCAAAAGGTCGATCATCCGCATGACGCTTTCGCGGGCGCCGGTCATCAGGTCCGGGCCAATGCCCGTTGTCACTTCGTACCCCATGCCGTCGAGATGGCGGGTCACCGGCTCCGTCGTCGTGAAACGCGGACTTTGCAGGCGCGCATCCTTGACCAGTTCGATCGTCGCCTCGACCTCCATCTGGCTTTCGATCGCCGTGCCGCAGACTTCGCCGTCGCCCTGGGCGGCGTGTGTGTCGCCAATCGAGAACAGCGCCCCTTCGACTTCGACGGGGAGATAAAGCGTCACGCCCGATGTCAGGTCGCGAATATCGAGATTGCCGCCGACGCGGCGTGGCGGCACGACGGAATGCAGGCCGGGTTCGGCCGGTGTAACGCCGATCGTGCCGGCAAACGGCTTCAGCGGCACCTTGCCGCCGGGGCCGTAGAGCGACGGTGCCATGCTGATGGCATCATAGGACCACATATGCAACGCCGGATCCTTGAACTGGTCGGCCAGAAGCCCGAAGCCTGGGATATTTGCCGTCCAGCCTATACCGGAGGGAATGAAGCGGCGGATCGTCACCTTGAGCGCATCGCCGGGAGCGGCACCCTCGACATAGACAGGCCCCGTGACCGGGTTGATCTTGCCGAAATCCAGCCCTGCCAGCGTCTCCAGCGTCGAGCCGGCACCGAGCTGGCCGCCGGAGGAATCGAGGCATTCAAAATGGATGGTCTCGCCCGGCTTGGCGACGACAGCCGGTTCGAAATCCCTGTTCCAGCCGAAATTGTGCTGGGCGCGGTGAATGGTGTGGGTGCAGGCGACGCACATGGTTGTTCTCCCTTAGAAGCGCGGCCCGTCGGATCACTGACGTGCTCGCATATCGTTGTTCTTGGTTGGCAGGAGCGGCATGCTCCCTCTTCTCCCCATCGGGGAGAAGGTGGCCCGAAGGGTCGGATGAGGGCGGAACCAAACACTCTTCATGTGCCGTACCGCCCCCTCATCGCCTCGCCTTCGCTCGCCACTTCTCCCCGCTGGGGAGAAGTGGCTGCATCTTGTGCGCATCCCTCACGATTATGGCTCCGGGTTTCAGCGGAGCCATGATCAGTTTATTTTTACTGCTTCACGAAGATCGCGTCATAGTTGATGACGCGGGTCGGATCGACGTAGATGTCGCCGGAGCCGCCCATGCGCGGCGATTTGGCGACGACGCGGCGTTCGTTGGTCAGCGGGATCCACGGCGCATCGGCCATGATATCGGTGAAGATCTTGCCCCATGCGGCCTGGCGCTCGGCGGATTTCGCCGGGTCTGACATTGAGTCGGCGGCGATTGCGCGGGCATCCAGATCCTTGTTGCAGTACCAGGACCAGTTCCAGCCACCCTGAACCGCACCGCCGCAGCCCAGGATCGGGCCGTAGAAGTTGGACGGATCCGGGAAGTCGGCGATCCAGGCCATGCCGCCCGACCAGATCATCGGTGCTTCGCCTTCGGTGCCGCCGGCGGCGATCACGTTGGCCTGTGCGAGCGCACGCACTTCGGCCTTGACGCCGATGGCGGCCAGATCCTGCTGGATCGCCTGGGCGATGCGCGGCTGCGGATCGGTATTGGTCGAATACAGGATGGTCTCGAAGCCATCCGGGAAGCCGGCTTCCGCCAGAAGCGCCTTGGCCTTTTCGACGTCGAAGGCATAGCCGGTGAACGTCTCGTCATAACCCGGCATCAGCGGCGGCAGCGGCTGGTTGGCGGCTGTTGCCCGTCCGTTCAGGATACGGGTGATCCGCTCCTTGTTGATAGCCATGTTCAGCGCCTGGCGCACCTTCACATTGTCGAACGGCTTTATCCTGGTGTTGAGGGTGATATAGCCGGTGTGCAACTGCGCACCATCTACGATGATGTCGGCGCCTTCGGGCGAGTTCTTGATTTCAAGGAACTTAGCCGGCGGAATGCCGTCACCGGCAATATCGACCTCGCCTTTCTGAAGGCGCAGCAGCGCCACCAGCGGCTCCTGGCCGACCTCGACCGTGAACTTGTCGATATGCGGCATATCCTTGACGAAGTAATCCGGATTGCGCTCGAACACGAGACGCTGGCCGACAGTCCACTCCTTCAGGACGAAGGTGCCGGAACCGACCGGCATCTTGCCGAAATCGCCGGCAGCGGCCTCGACGGCTTCCTTCGGCACGACGGAGGCGAAGTTGATGGCAAGAACATGCAGGAAGGTTGCGTCCGGACGCGAGAGCGTGAAGACCACGGTAGCATCGTCCGGTGTCGTGATGCCTTCCAGCGTTGTCGAGGTACCGCCGGTGACAGCCTCAAAACCCTTGATGGCACCGAAGAAACCGGCGCCCGGGCCTTGCGTCTTCGGATCGACGGCGCGTTCGATCGAGTATTTCACGTCCGATGCGACGACCTCGCGGCCATTGGTGAACTTCACGCCCTTGCGAAGCTTGAAAGTATAGGTCAGGCCATCCGGTGCAACCTCGTAGCTTTCGGCGAGCGACGGGATCAGGTCCGGCGTACCAGGCGTATAGTCCATCAGCCGCGAATAGAGGCTCTTTATCATCGACCAGTTGACCCAGTCATAGCCGATGGCAGGATCCAGCGTGGCGATATCGTCCTTGTAGGTGATGACGATATCGCCACCCTGCTTGATCACATCCTGCGCGAAGGCAGGTAGCGGCGCAAAGGCGAGCGCCATCGCGATTGTCGAGTTTCGAAGCCAGCGTTTGAACATTTTCAAGTTCCCCTTTTTGGTTGCTGAATGAATTAACGAGCCCGGATGCGAGGGTCGATAAGCGGTGCGATGACATCGGCGACGAGATTGCCGAGAACGATGGCAAGCGCCGAGACCAGCGTCACGCCCATGATGATCGGGATATCAACCTGCTGGATCGCCTGCCACGCCAGCTGGCCGATACCGGGCCAACCATAGACGGCCTCGACCACGACCACGCCGCTCATGAACTGGCCGATATCGATGCCGATCATGGCGATGATCGGGAGGAGCGCGTTGGGCAGCGCATGGCGCAGGACGATGCGGGCGGATGACAGGCCCTTGGCGCGGGCGGTGCGGACGTAATCCTGATTGAGCACGTCGATCATCGCCGAACGCACCATGCGCGCATACCAGCCCGCGCCGAGTATGCCGAGCGTGGTGGCCGGCAGAACGACATGGGCAAAGGTGCCAAAGCCGCTCATCGGAAACCAGGCAAGCGTGACTGCGAAGACATAGAGCAGCAGGAGGGCAGCGACGAACTGCGGTGCGGAGACGCCGACAAAGGAGGCCATCATCACGAAGCGGTCCACCGGCCCGCCACGCCGGATGGCGGCGATGACGCCGAGCAGCAGCCCGAGCACGACTTCGACGAAAATGCCAGCGGCCATCAGGATCAGCGTTGCCGGAAGTCTTGCTGCGATCAGCGCACCGACATCAGTCTTCTGGGCATAGGATCGCCCGAGATTGCCCTGCGAAAGTCCTGTCAGATAGGTCCAGAACTGCGAAAGCAGCGGCTGGTCGAGACCGAGTTCGTGGCGGATGTTGGCAACCGTCTGGGCCGTGGCGCTGCGGCCGGCGATCATGCGGGCGGGATCGGCCGGCAGGGCATAGAGCAAAAGGAAGGTGATGGCCGCGACGCCAAGCAGGATGAGGGCCGTCTGCACCAGTCGCCGCATCAGGAGGAAGACCATCTCAACCCCTCCCGCGCTGGGTCGGGTCGAGGATATCGCGCAGCGCGTCGCCGACAAGATTAAACGAAAGCGCGGTGAGCAGGATCACGGCTCCGGGAATGAAGACCAGCCATGGCGCGGCCTGGAAATAACTCTGGCTTTCGAAGATGATGTTGCCCCAGGACGGTGTCGGCGGCTGCACGCCGATGCCGAGGAAGGAAAGCGTTGCTTCCAGAAGCACCGTCGTCGCGATACCGAGCGTGCCCCAGACGATCGCCGTCGGCATCAGATGCGGCAGGATATGGTGGAACAGGATGCGGAAATGGCCCGCACCGAGCGACCGTTCGGCCAGGATGAAATCACGCTCCACCAGCCCGCGGGTTTCTGTGTAGACGATTCGCGCCACCTGCACCCAGTTGACCAAAGCGATCACCATGGCGACGATCCAGAGGCTGGGGCGCAGGAGTGCTGCCAGCACGATCGCCAGAAGCAGGGCCGGAAAGGCCATCATCAGGTCGGTGAAGCGCATCAGCGCATTGCCGACGATGCCGCGCAGATAGCCCGACAGGATACCGATCAGAAGGCCGATTGATACGGCGACGCCATTGGCGACCAGGCCGATGACCAGCGACGTGCGGGCACCGAACAGCAGCCGCGAAAACAGGTCGCGGCCGAGCGTATCCGTGCCGAGCAGGAACTGCGCGCTTGGCGGCATCGGCGCGCCCTCGAGCGTCAGGCCATCGAACATCTGTTCGTCGGGGTTATAGGGCGCGATCAGCGGCGCGGCGACCGCCATGAAAATGACAAGGGCGACGATCGCCAGGCCGAACAGTGCCGATGGCTGGCGGACCATGCTCTTCAGGACCCGCATCAGCCGGCCTCCGGCAGCGGTTCGGCACCGCCAAGGATCGATGCCGCAACCTGCTCCATCGGCATGCGACGCTGCATCGCGCAATTGCGCAGGATGCTGTAGGCCAGTTCCTCATCGACCTTGCGCACCGCGATGATGCGCTCGACGGCCGCATGCACCAGCGGGCGAAGGCGCACGCGTTCCTCCAGATGCTTCATCTTTTCAAGGACGCCCTTGCGCTCGCGGTGAATGCCGAGCGCCATGACCAGCGCCGGGTAGACGGCGGAGGATGCAAGCGGCTTGGCGATGATGGCGCCGACACCCTGCTCCATCGCCCAAGCAATCCGGCCAGGAGCTTCGGAACCCAGCAGCGCCACCAGAGGCCGCGGTGCGTCGCCATCGTTCCAAGGCAAAAGCCCGTCCCACCCCTGATCGGCATCGACCAGTACGATATCCGGCAGGTCGGCAGCGTCGAGGGGTTGCCACTGGACAGTCACCTGGAAACCGATCAGCTTCAGCTGCCGTGTCAGGCGCTCCGTAGTGTTGTCTTCGCGGTGCAGGATGGTTGCAAGCCAGCCGGTAAAATTCGGCGTTTCCCTCATGACACGATCCTCAACTGCGGCGGCATGCGCGAGCGCCGGCCTGTGAGGTAAGGGTCGGCTGTGATGGCCGGTTGAGAGGCGATGATGTCGAAGCCGCCGCCGTCGTTGATCCGGCCGAGATGGAAAGGAAGGGCTGCATGGCGGGTTTCGCCGTCGATGAGGATCGGCCCAAGCACGGTTGCGCGGGGTGCGGCGGACAAAAGCCGTGCCACGGCCGTCGGATCGTCCGTTCCGGCCGCGATGATCGCTTCCGCACAGAGCTTCACCGAAGCATAGGCGCTGGCGAAAATGCTGGAGATGCGCCGATCGGCACCAAACCGGCTTGCGACTTGCGTCTTGAAGGCGACGTTCTCTGCCGTTGCGATACTGTCGAAATAGGACGCGGCGCAAAGCTGGCCGGTTGCGACACCAAGGCCGATGTCGAGCAATTCGCTTTCCTGAAGGTCACAGCTGACAACGGGGCAGTTTTCCGGGAGGAAGGCCGGATCGCGTGTGCCCAACGCCCGGATCGCCGCCAGAAAGGCATAGCTGGACGGGCCGACAAGATTGTTCAGAATGAAGCTCGGCCGGCGCTGCTCGATGTCGAGCACGATGCGCTCGACCGCCGTCTCCTCCAGCGGCAGATAACGTTCGCCCAGCACCTCGCCGCCGGCATCGTTGATCAGTTCGCGTGCCAGCCGGTTCATCTCCCAGCCCCAGACATAATTGGCACCGATCAGATAGGGACGGCGGCCGTAGCGCGGGATCAGGTATTCGAACAAAGGCAGCAAATGCTGATTGGGGCAGCCGCCGGTGTAGATGACGTTGTCATTGGCCTCGAAACCCTCGTAGGGGCACATATACCAGAGCATGCCGTCATGTTTTTCAACGAGCGGGATAACTTCCTTGCGGGCAAGCGACGTGATCGTGCCGATGATATGCCGGCATCCGTGGTCGCGCAGCATAGAGCGCGCGCCCTCGAGATAGGCCGAGATATCCGCATGCGGGTCGATAAAGACCGGTTCGATGGCATTGCCATGCGCGGCGCTGATCTCTTCAACAGCAAGCGCCGCTCCGTCGCAGCCATCCCTGCCCATCGCGGCATAGGGGCCGGTGGTCGAATAGAGAATACCAATCCGTGTCAGCTGCTTCATCGTTCCGCCCAAAAACCAAAAACCCCATGACGCCGATCCCATCGATGATGGGAGCGTCATGGGGCCAAACTGCCCGGAGACCATAGGGTCATGTCAAGGGAATGCTCAATCTGAGTGCACGATTAAAATACGGGCACATAGTTTCTGTCAAGCGGAATTCAGACTCCACTCACCTGCTTCTACCCGTGTAGTTGACCGGTGAACACGGCTCTGCGACAATCCCGCTGCCGCGAACAGGATCAGCGTCCCTTGGATTTGTTGCCGCGCGGCCCCACCATTACCGGCGTGTTGGTCCGGTTTTCCAGAGACAGCTTGCGCCACCGCGCAAGGCGATCGGCGTCGAGCGTGCCGGCCCGAACGGCCGCCTGCACCGCGCAACCCGGTTCATGATCATGCGTGCAGTCCCTGAAACGACAATTCGGGGCCAGATCGGTGATCTCCGAAAACAGCGTATCGATACCCTCGGCGGAATCGCTGACATGCAGCGTGCGCAGGCCAGGCGTATCGATAACCCAGCCGCCGCCCTCAATCGCATGCAGAGAGCGGGCTGTCGTCGTATGGCGCCCCTTGGCGTCGCGCTCGCGGATGCCCCCGGTTTTCTGACGCGCATCCAGCTCCAGGCCGGCCAGACTGTTCACCAGCGTGGATTTCCCCACGCCGGACGATCCGACAAGCGCGACCGTGGAGCCGGTACCGCACCATGGTGCAAGGATTTTGCCGGCCTCGCCCGAGCGGGCGTCAAGCACGATGACGTCCAATCCGCGCTGAAGCTCCATCGCTTGCCGGCGATACGTGTCCGCATCGTCGGCCGTATCTGCCTTGGTCAACAGAATCACCGGCACGATCTCACCCTGGTTGGCAAGGGCAAGATAACGCTCGAGACGGGCAGGATTGAAATCGGCGTTGCAAGACGTGACGATAAACAACGTGTCGACATTGGCGGCAGCAAGTTGCTGGGCCGTCCGCCCTTCCGTACGCCGCTGCAGAAGCGTCTTGCGATCCAAGCGACGCACCAGCATCCGGCTTTGCGCATCGACGATCACCCAGTCGCCGACCGCATAGTCGGCGGTATTGGTGTGTTTCGGCAGTTCGAGCTCGATTTCTCCCGCCTGTGACAAGGCAACCAGCCGGGTCCGATGGACCCTTGCGATTCTGGCCGGCATGCAATCCGGGTCATCCGCCTCGACCTGGTCTGCAAAGAAGCTGGACCAGCCCAGCGTTTCCAGCGCGGCGATCGCCACCGCATCAGCACCACTTACCGGCATGGCTGGGCCTGAAAATAACGTGCAGCGTTCATTGGAGATCCACATCGAATTGTCGAGCTCCGGTCGAGCCCATCAGCTGAAAACCAAGGTCGGCGACAGGACTGACCGGCACAGGGTCCTCTCATCAGTGTCCGCTCTTAGCAGGTGGATCAACTTCATGCACCATGGTTTCGGACTTTGCCCACCGACGGCCAACGCTTGGCCGCCGCCGCGTTGCCGCGTTTCACTGATTAAACGGCCCCGCGTGGACGCTCTGGACAAATGCAATCATCCCTCTATCTCCCGGTGTGAGGAGAGTGCGGTGCGGCTTACCAGGCTGGCACCGATGGTCTGGTCGAAGTGCGGATTCGTGGCAATCGAGGAGAACTGTCACAGAAATCATAAAAAGCCGCGCTACACGGCGGACTTCGTTTCATCATCACCGGGAGTGAAATCATGTTCAAACGTTCTTTGGCCGCATCGACGGCTATATTCGCCATCTCGCTTGGATTGCCTGCGATTGCGAACGCCGCTACCGACCTGCAGTGGTGGCACGCAATGACCGGTGCCAACAACGAGGTTGTCAACCAGCTTGCCAAGGAATTCAATGAAAGCCAGAGCGAATATACGATCACGCCGGTTTTCAAGGGTACCTATCCCGAGACATTGAACGCCGGCATCGCCGCGTTCCGCTCACAACAAGCGCCCGCCATCATCCAGGTCTTCGACGCGGGCAGCGGCGTCATGATGGGCGCGGAGGGCGCGATCGTCCCGGCCGCCGAGGTCTTGCAGAAAGGTGGTTACACCTTCGACAAATCGCAATATCTCGCCGGCATTGCCGCCTATTATTCGAAGCCTGATGGCACCATGCTGTCTTTCCCATACAACTCGTCCTCGCCGATCATGTACTACAACAAGGATCTGTTCGCGAAGGCCGGCCTGGATGCTGAAAACCCGCCCAAGACATGGCCGGAGGTTTTCGAAGCTGCCAAGAAAATCAAGACAAGCGGTGCCGGCGCCTGCGGCTTGACCTCGACATGGCTGACCTGGATCCAGACCGAGAACTTCGCAGCCTGGAACAATGTTGCCTACGCCACGAATGAAAACGGCCTGGCTGGCAATGACACCAAGCTTGAGTTCAATTCGCCACTGTTCGTGCAGCATTTCCAGGCCATTGCCGACCTCGCGAAAGACGGGACCTTTCGCTATGGCGGGCGGACCTCAGAAGCCAAGCAGCTTTTCATGTCTGGCGAATGCGCGATCCTGACGGAGTCTTCCGGTGGCCTCGGCGACATCATCAAGTCCGGCGTGAAATATGGCATCGGCCAGTTGCCCTACTACGAAGGAAACGGACCCCAGAACACGATCCCGGGCGGCGCCAGTCTCTGGGTCTTCGGCGGCAAGAGCGATGCGGAATACAAGGGTGTCGCCGAGTTCTTCAATTTCCTGTCGCAGACCAAGATCCAGGTGCGCCTGCATGAAGTCTCCGGCTATATGCCCGTGACCAACGCCGCTTATGAGGAAACCAAAAAATCCGGCTTCTACGACAAGAACCCCGGCCGTGAAACGCCGATCCTCCAGATGATGGGCAAGGCGCCTACGGAAAATTCCAAAGGCGTGCGCCTCGTCAACCTGCCGCAGGTTCGCGATATCATGAACGAGGAGTTCGAAGCCATGCTGGCCGGTCAGCAGGACGCAAAGACGACCCTCGACAAGGCTGTTGAACGTGGAAACGCGGCAATCGCCGAAGCCGTCGGCAACTAAGCAGGCCAGACAGGATGCCGTGGCACGCCTTCGTGTGCGGCATCCTGTTCCCACACCACTTGGTCGGTCTGGTTGGTCCCGCCGTCTGGGGAGAACGCCGTGCACAATGTCGCATTTCCAAACAAGATCCTGCCCTATCTGCTGCTTGCGCCGCAGATCGTCCTGACGATCGTGTTTTTCTTCTGGCCTGCCAGCCAGGCACTGTACCAGTCGATGGTGCGCCAGGATCCCTTCGGCCTTAAAAGCGGGTTCGTCGGGCTGGCGAATTTCAAGAATGTGCTTTCCGATCCGAGCTATATCCACGCCTTGCAGGTTACGGTCGTTTTCAGCCTTTTGACGGCGCTGGTTTCGATGGGGGTCGCCCTGCTGCTCGCGACGGCAGCCGACAAGGTCGTGCGCGGCCAAGGTTTTTATCGCACGCTTCTGATCTGGCCCTATGCGGTGGCTCCGGCCGTTGCCGGCATGCTCTGGCTGTTCATGTTCAATCCTGCGATGGGGACGCTCGCCTATCTCTTGCGCCGCAACGGTTTTGCGTGGGATCCTCTCCTGAACGGCGATCAGGCCATGGCGCTGGTCGTGGTTGCCGCGGCGTGGAAGCAGATCAGCTACAACTTCCTGTTCTTCGTCGCCGGCCTGCAGGCCATTCCGAAATCGCTGATCGAGGCTGCCTCGATTGACGGCGCGCGGGGAAATCGCCGCTTCTGGACGATCGTTTTTCCGCTTCTGGCGCCAACGACGTTTTTCCTGCTGGTCGTCAACACCGTCTATGCGTTCTTCGACACCTTCGGCATCATCCATTCCGTCACTGGCGGCGGCCCGGCGAAGGCCACGGAAACGCTGGTTTACAAGGTCTACAATGATGGCTTCGTCAATCTCAACCTCGGTTCGTCAGCGGCGCAATCCGTCATTCTGATGGTGATCGTCATTGCGTTGACGGCCTTCCAGTTTCGCTTCGTCGAGAAACGCGTGCATTATGGCTGAGGGCAAGACATGATCGAAAAACGTCCCATCGCCTCGCTCTTCGGCCATTTCATCCTGATCATCGGCATCATCATCGTTGCCTTTCCGATCTACTACACCTTCATCGCCTCGACGACGACGTCGGAGGCGATCATCCGCCCGCCCATGTCGCTTCTGCCGGGCGGTCACATGGTGGAAAACTACACGGAAGCCATGTTCGGCGGTGTCGAACGGGTTGTCGGTGTCAGTCTTGAGCGCCTGCTTTTCAACTCTTTCTTCGTGGCGATCGTGATCGCCGTCGGAAAGATCATCATCTCCTTCCTCTCTGCCTTCGCCATCGTCTTTTTCCGCTTTCCGTTTCGCATGGTCTTCTTCTGGATGATTTTCCTGACCCTGATGCTTCCGGTCGAGGTGCGCATCCTGCCAACATACAAAGTTATCGTCGATCTGGGGCTGATCGACACCTATGCCGGCCTGACACTCCCGCTGATGGCTTCGGCGACAGCGACATTCCTCTTCCGGCAGTTCTTCCTGACCATTCCCGGCGAACTCGTTGAAGCCGCGCGCATCGACAATGCCGGTCCCTTCCGCTTCATGCGCGATATCCTGCTGCCGCTGTCGAGCACAAACATCGCGGCCTTGTTCGTCATCCTGTTCATCTATGGCTGGACGCAATATCTGTGGCCGCTGATGGTCACCAATGATGCCAAGATGAACACGATCATCATCGGGCTGCGCCGCATGGTCGATTTCACCGATGCCTCCACCCCCTGGAACTACGTGATGGTCACGGCGATCCTCGCCATCATCCCACCCATTCTCGTCGTCGTGCTGATGCAGCGATGGTTCGTCAAAGGTCTCGTGGAGACGGAGAAATAATGGCCAATATTGTCCTGAAAGACGTTCGCAAGAACTATGGCGCGACAGAGGTCATAAAGGGCATTTCGCTCGATATTGCCGATGGTGAAATGCTGGTGCTGGTCGGCCCGTCCGGATGCGGGAAGTCCACGCTCCTGCGCATGATCGCCGGACTTGAGGGCATCACGGCTGGGACGATCAGCATCGGTGATCGTATCGTCAACGATCTTGAGCCCTCCGAACGCGACATCGCCATGGTCTTCCAGAACTATGCGCTTTATCCGCATATGACGGTGCGCCAGAATCTGGCCTATGGCTTGAAGAACCGCAAAACGCCGAAGGAAGACATTGATCGGCGGATAGCCAGTGCGGCCAAGGCGCTGGAGATCGAACCCTTTCTCGAGCGCAAGCCACGGCAATTGTCCGGTGGCCAGCGCCAGCGAGTCGCCATGGGTCGCGCCATCGTGCGCGAGCCGGCCGCCTTCCTGTTCGATGAGCCCCTTTCAAACCTCGATGCCAAATTGCGGGTGCAGATGCGCGTCGAGATCAAGCGCCTTCAGCGCTCCCTGGCAACCACGAGCGTCTATGTCACCCATGACCAGATGGAAGCCATGACGCTCGCCGACAGGCTCGTGGTGCTGAACGCCGGCCGCATCGAGCAGGTGGGAACGCCGATCGAACTCTACGAAAGACCGGCGACCACCTTTGTGGCGACGTTTATCGGATCGCCATCGATGAATCTCCTGCCAATCGAAATGTCGAAACACTGGTCCCTCTCCGACAATCTCGTCCTTCCTTCAGGCACGGTGACACTGGGCGTGCGCCCGGAAGACCTGTCTCTGCCGGAGCCCGGCGCACCCGCAAACGGGCTTGCAGTGAACGTCAAGGTGTTGGCCGTCGAACTGGTCGGCGCCGAGAGCTATGTGCATGCAACACTCCCCGACCGGCAGCCCATTGCCTTTCGTGTGCCCGGCCGCTCCCGCATAGCCGCCGATGACGTCATGACGGTTCACGCCGAGCTGGAGAAACTGCATTTTTTCGGCGCCGCGGGAGAGCGACTGAACTGAACGGCGTGCAGCCGTCCCGCTGAACGGAAGATCAGAAGCCTACGGTTTCCGGCACAACCATCCCCTTGGGGCGCCATCGCCGGCGAACCCCGGTGATCTTTGGCGCTTTTCCGGCCGCGCGGTTCGGCCGTGGTCCGCGCCTCCTTATCATTCTCGCCATCGCAGATGCAGCATCGGCAATCGGAGCCGCTGGAAACACTTGACGCATCTTCCAGACTTTGCATATTGTCCAGATGTCAGACCAATTTTGGTCTTTGGGATTTGCGAATGGCGGACCTTGTTGCAAGAGCGGCCCTCCTGCCCCTGCCCCCGGCGGACCGGGTCAGGCAGGCGACGGCCGCTCTTGCAGATTTCATCGAGCGGGCAAGGCTGGTCGCCGGCGAACGCCTGCCGACGGAGCGTGAACTTGCCGTTGCGCTCGGTGTCGGTCGCTCGACGATCCGCGAGGTTATCCGGCATTTTCAGGCGCTCGGTGTCGTGGAGGCGCGCAAGGGCAGCGGCACCTATCTGCTGAGGGCCATTTCGGCCGCGACCGTCCATATGCCACTCTCGCTCGAGACCACGCATCTGCGTGAAGCACTCCTGAAGACGCTCGAGGTTCGACGGGGTATCGAGGCCGAGGCCGGCATGGTCGCCGCCCGCATGCGAACGCCTGATGACCTGAAGACGATCGAGGAGAAACTCGACGAAATGGAGCGGGTGCATCTCTCGAAGGGCACATCCGGCCCGGAAGATCTGGCCTTCCATCTGGCGATCTACGACGCCACCCACAATCCGCTGTTCAAGCAGCTTCTGGAGCAGATGCGCGAAGCCTTCGAGCGGTTCTGGGAAAGGCCCTTCGACCGTCCGGACTTTGCGCGCCGGTCCTTCCCCTTTCATCGCACGCTCTTCAACGCCATCGCTGATGGCGATCCGGAAGCAGCCCGTGCCGAAACACTGAAGATCCTCGCCATCGTCGAGGAAGACATCAAGGAAATGTCCAAATGAACAACGGGTTCGATCCGTTTGACGAAGCCTCCCTCATCGTCGCCCACGACATGAGCAATGCCTATGATGCCGTCGTGCCGCCGATCGTGCAGACGTCGCTGTTCACCTTTACCGATTACGACGACATGATCGCCTCCTATCGCGGGGAGAAAATCCGGCCGATCTATACGCGCGGCCTGAACCCGACCGTGCGGATGTTCGAGGAGATGCTGGCGAGACTCGAAGGGGCTGAAGATGCGATCGGCTTTGCCAGCGGCATGTCGGCGATTTCCTCCACGGTCCTTTCCTTTGTGCAGCCGGGCGACCGCATCGTCGCCGTCAAACATCTCTATCCCGATGCCTTTCGCCTGTTCGGGACGTTCTTCAAGCGCATGAACATCGAGGTGACCTACATTGATGGCAAGGATGAGGAGGCGGTGGCCAAGGCCCTGCCCGGCGCAAAACTGCTTTATCTGGAAAGCCCGACAAGCTGGGTAATGGAAACCCATGACGTCGCCGCGCTGGCCGCTCTTGCGAAAAGCCACGGTGTCATCTCCACAATCGACAACAGCTGGGCAAGCCCGATCTTCCAGCAGCCGATCGCGCTCGGCGTCGATCTGGTGATCCATTCGGCCTCCAAATATCTCGGCGGCCACAGCGACGTCGTCGCGGGCGTCGTTGCCGGCTCGAAGGAATTGATCGGCCGCATCCGCTCGGAAGCCTATCCCTATCTCGGCGGCAAGCTCTCGCCTTTCGACGCCTGGCTTCTGATCCGCGGCATGCGCACGCTGCCGATCCGCATGAAGGCGCATGAGCAATCGACAGTCGAGATCGCCAAGCGGCTGCAGGCACACGAGGCCGTCGAATCGGTGAACTATCCCGGCCTTGCCAACCAGTTGGCCCCAGGCCTCAAGGGCACGTCCGGCCTGTTCTCATTCATTTTCCGCGATGGCATCGATGTCCGGACGTTTTCCGATCACCTCAAGCTGTTCAAGCTCGGCGTCAGCTGGGGTGGCCACGAAAGCCTGATCGTGCCGGGCGATGTCGTTCTTTCTCAAAAAGCACAACCCAATTCCGCGGTCGCCTTCGGCATCAGCCCGCGGTCGGTACGGCTCCATGTCGGCCTGGAGGGAACGGAGGCCCTCTGGAGCGATATCGAAGCGGCAATCGCTGCCGCATCAATAGGCTGACACGACAACAACCAACCACCTAAACAAAAAGGGGAATGAAAATGAGGAAACTGTTTGCTGCGACCCTGCTCGCGACACTCATGGCAGGCACCGCCCTTGCCGATACCAAGCTGAAGCTGGTGGAAGTCATCACCAGCCCGGAACGCACAGAGACGCTGAAATCGATCGTCGCCAAGTTTGAAGCCGCCAATCCCGGCACGACGGTCGAGATCATCTCGCTGCCCTGGGGCGAAGCCTTCCAGAAGTTCGCGACCATGGTCTCTGCCGGCGAAATTCCCGATGTCATGGAAATGCCTGACACCTGGCTGTCGCTTTATGCCAACAATGGCATGCTCGAAAGCCTCGAGCCCTACCTGAAGACATGGGACCAGACAGCAGGCCTGACCGATCGCGCGCTCGAGCTCGGCCGCGACGTCAAGGACACAGCCTATATGCTGCCCTACGGCTTCTATCTGCGCGCCATGTTCTACAACAAGAAGATCTTCGCGGAAGCCGGCGTCGAAGGCCCGCCAAAGACGATGGACGAGTTTGTTGCCGCCGCCGAGAAGATCAAGAAGCTGCCGGGCAAATATGCCTATTGCATGCGTGGCGGTCCGGGCGGCCTCAACGGCTGGATGATGATGGGCGCCACCATGGCCGGCGACAACACCTTCTTCAACGAGGACGGCACGTCGAAGTTCTCCGAAGAGGGCTGGATCAAGGGCTTCACCTGGATGACCGATCTCTACAAGAACGGCTACGCGCCGAAGGACAGCGTCAACTGGGGCTTCAACGAGATCGTCGCCGGGTTCTACACCGGAACCTGCGCCATGCTCGACCAGGATCCGGACGCGCTGATTGCGATTGCCGAGCGCATGGACGCCGCCGACTACGGCGTCACGACCATGCCGAAGGGCCCGTCCGGCAAGACCTTCCCGACCATCGGTTATGCCGGCTGGTCGATGATGTCGGCCAGTGCCAACAAGGACCTGTCCTGGAAGCTGATCGCCACGCTCGAAGGCCCTGAAGGCAATATCGAGTGGAACAAGAAGATCGGTGCCCTGCCTGCTTTGAAGGCCGCCGAGAAGGATCCGTTCTACGCGAGCGAGCAGTTCAAGGGCTGGTTCGAGGAGCTGGCCGACAAGGACGCCGTGCCGACAACGATGCCGACCTATCTCGAGGAATTTGCCTTCTTCAAGGATTCGCTCGCGATCAAGACCAGCCAGGAAGCCATGCTCGGCGACATCACGCCGGAGGAAATGGCCAAGCAATGGGCTGAATACATGACCAAGGCTCAACAGAAGTTCCTCGCGAGCAAGTAGGTCACCAGCCTTTGACCGCAGGCAGCGACATGATGTCGTCTGCCTGCGGTTTATTCCCTGATGGACAGACCGGCGCGTTTCAGAGCGAGCCGCGAAACGGAAATATTTGACGATGGCTTCACTCGCAGCCCGCAACGGCGGCTCCCAAAGAGACCAGCGGCCGCTGAAAACGCGGCTCGCCGATGCGTCCGCGCCCTACCTCTATAGTGCGCCGGCGCTGATCCTGATTGTCACGGTTATGCTGGTGCCGCTGGTGCTCGGTATTTCCTATGCCTTTCGCGATATCCAGCTGCTGAAACCCTTTTCCGGCGGCTTTATCGGGCTCGATCATTTCAGGACGCTGTCGCAAGACCAGAACTTCTATCGGGCGCTGCGGAACACGCTGTGGTGGACCGGCTGGTCCGTCCTTCTCCAGTTTGTCTTCGGCCTCATCCTCGCCCTGCTGCTCGACAAGCCGTTCCATGGGCGGGCCATCGTCCAGGCGCTGGTTTTCCTGCCCTGGGCAGTCCCGAGCTTCCTTGCCGGCCTGAACTGGGCCTGGCTGTTCAATCCCGTCGTGGGCCCGCTGCCCCATTGGCTCTTCGCGGCCGGCATCATGAGTGAGCCGAGCAACATCCTGTCGGATCCGCAACTGGCCATGTGGGGGCCGATCATTGCCAATGTCTGGTGGGGCATTCCGTTCTTCGCCATCACCTTGCTCGCAGCCCTGCAGGCCATTCCGCGGGATCTGTACGAGGCCGCCAGCATCGATGGTGCCGGCCCGGTGCAGCGCTTCATCTCTATCACCCTGCCCTTCCTTGCGCCGACGATCGCCATCACCGTTTTGCTGCGCACCGTCTGGATTTCCAATTTCGCCGACCTGATCATCGTCATGACCAATGGCGGACCGGCGGACCGCACCCAGATCGTCGCCAGCTACATCTTCACCCAGGCCTTCAAGCGGCTCGACTTCGGCTATGCCTCGGCGATCGCGCTGGTGCTTCTGCTCCTCCTGATCACCTATTCGATGCTGATTGTCGTTCTGCGGCAGTGGCTGTTGAGCAAGGATTGAGATCATGACCGCAAAACGCATCGTCTCCGTCGTCGCCCATCGCCTGGCCATCCTCGGCTATGTCGCTTTCGCGCTGTTTCCGCTCTACTGGCTGCTTAAAGTCTCGGTGACACCGAACAAGCTGCTCTATTCCGAGGGCATCCGCATGTGGCCGTCGCGGACCAGCTTCGAGCATTTCGAGTTCGTGCTGAAGCACAGCGAATTCCCAACCTTCTTCAAGAACAGCCTGATCGTTTCGGGATCGACCGCCTTTATCGTTACCGTGCTGGCCTCGCTTGCCGGCTACGCCCTGTCGCGGTTCAGCTTTCGCGGCAAATACTGGATCGTGGCGCTGATGCTGCTGACCCAAATGTTTCCGCTGGTCATGCTGGTGGCGCCGATCTTCAAGATGCTGTCACCGCTCGGCCTGACCAACAGCCTGACCGGCCTCGTCATCGTCTACACGGCGTTTAACGTTCCCTTCGCCACCTTCCTGATGCAGTCCTTCTTCGACGGCATCCCGAAGGATCTGGAGGAGGCCGCGATGATCGATGGCGCGACGCAGTTCGTCGCCTTCCGCCAGATCATCCTGCCGCTGACCTTGCCCGGCATTGCGGCCACCCTCGGCTTCGTGTTCACGGCCGCCTGGAGCGAACTGCTGTTTTCGCTGATGCTGATCTCGGGCAATGACGCGGCGACCTTCCCGGTCGGGCTTCTTTCCTTTGTTTCCAAATTCTCGGTCGACTTCGGACAGATGATGGCGGCCGGCGTCATGGCGCTCATCCCGGCCTGCCTGTTCTTCCTGTTGATCCAACGTTACCTCGTGCAGGGCCTGACGGCCGGCGCCGTGAAAGGCTGATCCCATGGCATCGATCGATATTTCCAATATCCGCAAATCCTACGGGATCCATCCGGTGCTGCACGGCGTCGATCTGGAAATCAAGGACGGCGAGTTCGTCGTGCTGGTCGGCCCATCCGGCTGCGGCAAGTCCACCCTGCTGCGGATGATCGCGGGGCTCGAAGCTGTCACCGATGGCGAGATCCGTATCGACGGAAAGCGGGTCAACGATCTTGCGCCGAAGGACCGCGACATCGCCATGGTCTTCCAGTCCTACGCGCTCTATCCGCATATGAGCGTCGCGAAAAACATGAGCTACAGCCTTCGCCTGCGCAAGACGGCAAAGGAAAAGATTGCTTCGGTGGTTGCCGGTGCCGCAACCAAGCTCGGCCTGGAACCGCTGATGGAACGCCGCCCGAAGGCGCTTTCCGGCGGCCAGCGCCAGCGTGTTGCCATGGGCCGCGCCATCGTGCGCGAACCAAAGGCCTTCCTGTTCGACGAACCGCTGTCCAACCTCGACGCCCGCCTGCGCGAACAGATGCGCGCCGAGATCAAGAAGCTGCACAAGGATCTCGGCGCCACCTCGATCTACGTCACCCACGACCAGATCGAGGCGATGACTCTTGCCGACCGCATCGTCGCCATGCACGGCGGCATCATCCAGCAGGTGGGCAGCCCGCTGGAGCTTTACGACAATCCGGCCAACCTCTTCGTCGCCGGCTTTATCGGTTCGCCGGGCATGAACTTTTTCGAAGGTCGCTACATGACGCTCCACGGCAAGCCCGTGTTTGCGCCGACCGGAGGTGTCATACTCGGGCTCGAAGCCCCGGCCAACCTAACGGAAGGCAGCCGCGCGACGCTCGGCATCCGTCCGGAGCATGTGGTGCTCGGCGCCGAAGGTCCGGACGCCCAGATGGCGTCGATCGACCTCGTCGAACCCACCGGCTTCGGCATCATCCTGCACCTGACGCTTGGCCCCGTGTCGTTCAAGGCCTTCACGCTCGACCGGCGTTTCCTGAATGCCACCGGCGAGGTCGCCGTGCGCCTGCCGGCAAACCACCTGCATTTCTTCGACGAAAGCGGCAGGAAGGTCTGAGAGGCTGCCTCAAAAAGAGTTGAGTGATTTCAGCAAGTTGTGATTCCTTCGGATTTGCAAAGATTCGTTGGAGGTCACTATGGCTTGGACTGAAACCACCCGGCGCGATTATGTCCGCAAGGC
>Ga0307513_10000464_pt1 | contig 58295 bp, 60 predicted proteins | sample 15_EM_MG_FD_202174 | JGI IMG/M metagenome (GOLD analysis project Ga0307513, IMG submission 202174) | Populus trichocarpa ectomycorrhiza microbial communities from riparian zone in the Pacific Northwest, United States - 15_EM | ecosystem: Host-associated > Plants > Roots > Unclassified | place...
CGACCGTGCAAATCGCTAAGCGAGGCGCGTCGCGAAGTGCGGAGTAAGGGGGAGAAACATCAACGCAAGCGTGCTTAAACGAAGACAGAATCGAGAACCCCGTGGGAGGGGAGGTCAGAGACCCCAGGGAGAGGAGGGGGAGAGATGAGTGCGTACTACTCCTAGGCAGAAGCCATCTAGGGAGAGCAGCGGCGGTAGACACTCTCACGATGATTCCTCATGGTGTTGAGATTTCAATCGCTGGAGGTGGAGCGGACGAGAAAGATGGACAAAGAAAGGAGGCAAAGGGTGACATTCGATTTGAAGGATACCCCAAATTTCAGTTTTGCAAAGGCACTTACGATGGTGAAATTTTCATTTCAAGAAATAGGGGAACCGGACCCATTTCGCCCGAACCAGAAAGGGAGAGAACCAGAGCATCTGCTACCTTCTCTTTATTCTACTCCTCTTGTACCTCAGGGAAATACGGTTGCTGTTCCTGATCTTTCTTGTCCCGCTCTGGAAAATAGTGTCGCTTTCCCGATTATGACGCAAGAGCAGTTTAATGCATTTATGTCCTCATATGAATCTACCATGCCTCCAGGTCCTAGATACCCGTATCATTCTCCTTCAGCCTCACAACCTTCCCGCCGGATTAACCCTCGTGTTACTTGCTTTAACTGTGGAACTAGGGGCCATTATGCTGACATGTGAACTAATCCAGCTATTAGTTCTTACGAACATCCGCAGATCCGGGAAATACTTTGCTGGGAGCGAGAGCAATTTACTGCTGACTATTCTTCGGTGGAACAAAGGTTGGAACCACTGCTTTCTGGCTCCAACACTATTGCGGTAACCCCGCGAGCTATTTTACAGCGTCCGACTTCGGACAAACCTCTTGCCGGAGTTGCAACAACTCCTGTCGTGACCTGTGTGCGCTCTTGTAAAGTCAGTGAAAGGGACTTGGGGCAGGCTTGCAAGATCGCATCACAAATTCCTGCAGTCCATACTATATTTCAGAACGCTCTGGCAGAGAAGCGAGCAAGAATTGAGGAAGCTGAAATGGATGGCATGACCAGTCAGCAGGCGGCAAAAGCTCCATGCCGAAGTACTGACTATGATGGCACTCCATTGTTGAGAAGATCCCACCGGCAGACTAATAATCCTCTTGGGTACAGACGAGGAGAAGAGAGTGAACTTGTTGTTGAGATTGAAGTTGTTGACTGTTCACCACAGCCTGAACCGGAATATACTATGGATATCGCTGATGGGCAGGATGCTATCGAAAGTGATAGCCAGGGACTTGATACTCCTTATCCTTATCTTCCAGGACTAACAGACGAAAAGAAAAGGCAGAAGTAATTCCGATTAACTGGATGAAGGGACAGGTACCATTTACAATTCAGGATGCATTAAGCGGACCCTCTCCCGGTTTAAACATAACTTTACCTCAATTGTTAGATTGTTTACCTAGGTTAAGACGAGACCCAGCTGAACTTCTTCGGTCCTCTGTTTCCCGTGTTCGGAACAGGAAGCAGCAGGCAAATTGTGGCATGGTACTGCAAGTGGCATTACACTCATCGAAGCAAACTCTAGGAAATAGGGTTGTCAGTGAAGCTGCTCCAGGGTCTGATGAGAAGATAGAGTGTCTATATATTGAAGCATGGGTCGGAAACTACCTGGTTCCGGAGGTTCTTGTGGACGCCGGTGCTATGCTCGACCTAATTTCCTCACAGCTAGTGGCGAAGTTGAAACTCAAAAGATTTCCTGTTTCAGGATTGGGAATGAGGCTTGCTGATGATCATCTAGTAATCTTAAGGAATTATGTTTGGATTGACGTTGTCGTTGCAGGTATTCTAGCAAGAATTAAAGCCTATGAGGTCGCTGTATCCCAAACCTATCAGTTACTACTGTCCCGAAGATGGCTTAGGCGAGTTCGCGCGGTTGAGTATCATGATACTCAAGTGCTGTTCATTGAGGGTGGGGATCGTGTACGGAGGAAGGTTCCAGGGATAGCAATTGGGCAAACTGGGGTCAAGATGGAAAGATTGGAACCGCCGGTAGAAATCGATGTGGAGGACGAGGTAGCGGAAGAAGCCATTCAAACTCTACTTAATGAATTAGATTACTGGAAGGAAGGAAATGATAGGGCTGAGATTTCGGAAAATTAGTCGCGTCGCTTTGGTGTCACGGAATGGAGTGACGCATGGATGACCCTGGAATATTAGTGTGGGATGGGGTAGCTGGAGATTGGATGTTTCAGAGTGAGAAGAGGGAATGGAGAGTTCACTGGTGGGAGAAGTCAAGAAACAGCAAGGTAAAAAGAACAAGAAGCTAGAGCGAGAGGAAGGAGCGAGCGAGAAAGAGGAAAGAGGCAAAGACGAACCAGATAGGTACCAGAAGGGAGAACAAAGTGGGAAGGTGTTCGGCAAGGATGTTGTTAGAAAAGAAAGTTGGGTAAAGACTGCGATAGAGGAGAGAGAATTGCGAAGTTGGAAGATGTTAAGTACTACAGCATTGACGAGGAATAAAGCTCAGCTCTTTCCGACAACTTGACGACCAGAACTGCGAGATCTTGTTTCCGAAGATCAAGTTTCTTCCGAAGCTGTAGAGCAATGGTTCGCTTCAACTGCTTTGCAATTGGGAACAAGCCTTACCAGTGTGGAGAAAGAGAGAGCAAAGCGGTTACTATTTACCTGGAGAGATATTTTTGAGACCGATCTCTTGCGCATCTGCAAGACTGATCTGATAGAGTATGCTATTATTCTCGAACCTGGTGCAAAAGCCTATAGAGGATGCATCCCGCTTTATACCGAGGAGGAAATAAATTTCTGCAAGAGACTTCAACCGAAGATGGAAGAAGCTGGATTGATCTTCCAATGCGACTCTGAATGGGGAGCATGAACCAAGTTCCAGTTAAAGCCACGAGCGGACACTTTGCCGAAGGAATCACGCCTGGAAATTGTCATAATTTTATTCCGTTAAATCGTGTTACGGAAAAATCCCACTACCCTTGCTCAAGGATAAAACAGAGAGTTTACACGGTTTTGAAAAAGGGTAAGCGATACTTCTTTACGACTGATGCCGCGAACTCGTACTGGGCCATACCCGTTCGCCCTGGAGATCAAACAAAATTAGGCTTTGTCACTCTTTACGGAATGTACTGCTAAAATGTTATGGGCCAAGGGCTTACGGGGGACACATACTTATAGCAGATTTCGTGATCAAGTGTTCGGTGCGATTCCAGAGAGTTTTTGTGAGGACAATGGAATGAGAAAGGTTCTGACTGGATCTGAGTCATTGATAGGAGAGAGTGGAGAGATCACATTTGATGGCATGATAGATGATAGCTATGGCAGTGCTACTACATTCAAGGCAAGGTACCAGTTTCTCCATACGGGATTCTTTCCGAGATGTTCCTGGGGGCCGATGTATCTCCAAGACTTGAAGTCATGCTTTTTCTCTGACTCTTTGCACTTTGTTGGCCTGGAAGCTGGACCGAATAGCTTACGACCTTCTTTACGCAAGAGGGAAACTATTCTCCAATAGCCTATACCTACGAGTCAGGAAAAGGTGGAAGCCTTTTGTTATCTGACCCCGTTTCTTCGGCGGGTTATACCTGGACGCACTGAACTCGTCCGAATTATGAAGTATGGAAAGCAAACCTCTGACGGAAAGGAGACGCTCAAGCATCAACAAAGAAGAAAGGCTTTTGCAGCGGAATTCACCTGGGATACAGAAAGAAATACGGTCTTCGAAGTGATAAAGCAAGCAATCGCGAACAATGCTATGGCTTCATCTGACCCACAAGGTCAATATCACCTTGCCATAGATGCGAGTAAGCAAGGAATAGGCGTCGTCCTTTTCCAACTTGCTGGAATTGAAGATTGTACAGAGGCAACAAATACTGAGAAACATCCGACGGCTGAACGAATTATTATGTTTATGTCTTCCCGACTAGCAGAAGTTGAAACTCGGTATTCTAATTCGGAACGCGAAGCGCTAGCTGTTATTCGGTGTTTAGCGGAGGTTCGGTGGATGATAATGGCCTCACCCTTTTCTGTCGTTGTTTATACCGATCATGAAGCACTCAGGACTCTCCTTACAGGGCCTGATAATGATGCCGAGGGTCGGATAGCCAAGTGGCCAGAGAGACTTGGGGAATACGACCTCGGATTACTTCACAGGCCAGCGAAGACCCACTTCATGGCGATAGCAGATGGACTTTCCCGACTACCTACTTGGCTTCTCACATCGCATATTGCAGAGGATACTGAGGGATGCGGACCTGTGGTTGGAATTTTAGTTCCGGTATCTAGGCAAGTTACAGACACTACAGTTAGTGGAGCGGTAGCTATGGGCTTGAGGTGTGATGGAAGGTTCTGGAAGCAGCTCAGACTAGATGGGAGGGAGGAACTTGGAGGTTACATGGGATTGAAGGAAGATGAGAGTGGGAGGATAGTGCGATTTGTTGGGCCAGTCATGGTACAAAGGGAAGATGGAGATGAAGGTAGAAAGGAGAGCGGAGGTTTGATAAAGGCAGCAAGGGATATGAAGTGGCGAAGGTGGAGGAAATGGCTAGAATCTGGAATGTATGGGGCAATCATACAGGTTAGGTTGGAGGAATTGGAGGGTGGAGGCTTTAGCGGGAAGAAACTGGAAATGGGACGAAGTCAGAGGAGAGCCTTCAAGAAGGCATTACGGAGATATGTTCTGGTAGATGGGGCTGAGCCTAGGGTATTCTTCCGCTAGAAGAACGGAGAGCTGGCAACATGAATTCTAGAAGGCGAGGTTACAGCAGTCTTGACACAAGTGCATGAAGGACAGGGTCATTTTGCTGGTCGGATAACTCTGGGCCGAGCACATGGGAAGGTTTTGTTGGGTGGTAGCTTCGGCGTGAGGTATTCCGACAGCTAGGACCTGGATCGTAATTATATCAGAGAACTCATTAAGAAGACACCAGTAATGTAGGCTAGATATAATATTCACTTCGGTGTAGATAGTTGAAGTATCGGTAACGATATAAAAGTGTAGATAACTTATTATATTGATAAGATCTCTTCTCGGTCCTTCTTGTCTAAATAGCCGCGAAGATGCTTCGATATTTATATCCCGCGTCTGAGCAATCGCGGTATACATGCTAACTCTATACTAACTAAGTACCTTGCTCGCAACTCTGCGAACAGCACGTGAGTGCGGGCACTCGTAGACCCTGAAAACTCTCTCCCACACCTTTTTGCTCCCATAGCCAACTTATCGGTCTTCGCTTCCATTATTCCTGATGGTGTGGAGGCCAGGTCAGATGTTAGCTCATCCGTTTATCCGTTGACAACAATGGTTACGAATTATCTTGCCCTCGTGCTCGTCGAAGGTAGTCTAACTCGCTGGACAGAAGATGGCAATTCTTCTTTGGGTTGGTTCCGTCGAGAATTCGGTATGCAACTGCATCTCGTATTCTTGTCTTCCGGCATTACACGACTTGTCCTCGGGATCGTACCTATAGACATTTTCCCTCGGACTCCATCTTCTACCAACTTGTCCTTTGTGGATTTACCCGATCCACTTACTGGGCATAGTTACCGCCTTCATACTCTACACGACTTTGTAGGTACAAGGGGACTAACTTTCGCGCTAAACGTCCTGTTACTTTCGACCCACTCTTCCGACTGCCTGTCTTCAAGTGTCTGTAACCTTATGCGCCGTCGTCCGATTCACCTGCTTCCACTTGCACAAGGTGCCCGAAGGTCTCCCCTCATATATCCTGCGAACAGGATCCGGTCGGACGGACGGCCGCGATTTATACGGTGTTATAAGATGTGTTCCATTGATAGTGGTCTTTGGTGTTGGGACGCAACTACCCAGGCGGCCACTGATGACGCGCCGTCCCAACACCGGGGCTGGAGGGGGTTGTTATCTTTTTCCTTCGAAGTAGGTATGCGTCAAGGTAGGGTAACTTTGCCCTGTAAATCCTTACAGGGAGTCCGTGCGCCTAATACGAGCTCCCCTCTTCGAAGTGTTCGTCCCGAATACTCTATGTCTATTATACAATTTATCTTCCTTCTCGAGCTCTACATAGTAGGGGTAAAAACCACCAGCGTTTACTTGTCCACTCGTGGAAAACCTTTCTTATGTTACTCGACCTCTCCCGGGCCCGGCATCTCCGGGTTCTCTCTATGAAACCTTTCCACCTCTTCCTGCAAGTTCATCATACCTTCGGGTGGCTCCCAATTATTCTCGTCCTCCGCGCAGCCCTTCCATTTCACAAAATACCGAAGCTCTTTCATAGGTTTGTTCCTTCCTCGAACCTTTCGCGTGTAGGAAATGATCTCACTTTTGACGATCCTTTCTACCTCCCACTTTAAATCTCCCTCGATCTCTTCGGGGTCTCGTGGGGGTTGTCCGCGATTTGGTCGGTTCGAGGCTCGGTAGGGTTCCAACAGCGAATTGTGGAACACAGGATGAATTTTCCACCTAGGCGATATTTCTAGCTTGTATGCCCGACTTCCTTTCTTTTCTAAGACTTTGAACGGGCCATACAGCTTTGGACTCAAATTCTTCGATGGTCATTTGGTATGTATATTTTTCGCATTCAACATTACCAAGTCGCCGACCTCGATGTTGGGTTGTGCTGTCGCCTTTCGGTCATAATATTTCTTCATCGATTCCCGTGTGTTTTCTAGGGTTTGTTTCGCCTGTTGGTGAATGTCCTGCATCCAGTGAACATACATTGCTGCCCCGGGGTTCTGAGCTTCTCTTTCTTTCATCCATTCCGTCTGTGGATGAAAGCCGTAGTTGGCGAAGAAAGGGGTCAGCTTGTGTGCGTTGGTAGCCAAGTTGTTGTAGGCGTGTTCTGCTAACGGCAACAGTTGGTACCAGTCGTTCTGATCGTAGTTGACAAATCTTCGTAAGTAACCTTCCAGCACTTGATTGGTTCTTTCCGTTTGTCTGTCAGTCTGAGGGTGGTAAGCCGTTGACATGCGCCTCTTAACTCCTAGCATCTTGCACAATAATTCCCAGAATTCGCCGGAAAGCTTCGCGTACATATCCGATATGATTTCGGTCCGTAATCCGTCGAGTTTCCAGACTTCCCGAAGGCAGGTATCCGCAACGTCCTTTGCTGTCGCATTTTCGTGGAGGCCGATAAAATGAGCCATCTTGGTGAACCGGTCTACTACTACCATGATCTGGGTCTTGCCCTGCGATTCTGGTAGTTGGGTGATAAAGTCCGTTGATATGGAGGACCAGGCGGCATAAGGTACTTCTAATAGTTGAAGTAATCCGTACTTGGCATGCCGTGGGGATTTACTGTGTTGACATTCTTCGCAGGATCGTACATAGTCTCTGATCCAATCTGCGAGTCTTTTCCAGTAGAAATCCCTTGTTACTATCTCAATCGTTTTTTCCTGTCCGAAGTGCCCTGCTACTAGCGAGTCGTGACCGCCTTGGGCTATCTCGGTCTGAAGCGCTTCGCTTTCTGCAATATATAACCGATTTTTGTAGTATAGCAACCCGTCCTTTTCTATCCATTCGTCCGGCATCTCTTTCCCACTTTCTCTTAACCTAACCAGTTCACGGCCTCGGTCCTGCCACCTCTCATCCTCCTTCCCAGCCGCTTTAATTTTGTTCAGAAATGTATCGTTCATTGTCCGCGTCAGGGCTGCATTGACGTGAGCACTTGATAACATTTCTCTTTCTTTTATTAACCGAGAGTGATAGCCGATATCAGCTGCGCTAAAGAATTCGTTTTCGCTTATGTTCGCGTGAAGGAAACATATTTTGATTTTTTCTTCCTTAGCCGTAATGGATCGCCTGGGGTTCATGTCACTTGATCCGAAGCCCATTTTTCCTCGCTCAGTTATTCCCAAATCGTCTACTTCCATGGCGTCGGCATTGGCAACTTTCTCAATTATGAGTTGTGCTATCCGATCTCCTCCTTTGAATACACAGTCCGCTTTACCATGATTTCGAAGTATGACCTTGACTTCTCCGGTGTAATCTGCATCTATTACACCACCGCCCACTACTATTCCCATCTTGCTAGCGATACCACTTCTTGCGGCTAGCCTTCCGTAGGTTCCTTTCAGCAGTCCTATCGCAATACCCGTTTCCACCATTTTCTGTCCTTTTGCTGGTACCAGGCCGTCTGTCAAGGCGTAGATGTCATGACCGGCCGCAAACCGTGATCCTTTCGTCAGGATTATAGCCTTATCTGAAAGTTTCATTATCCTGAGGCTTGTAGGTTCGCGTTTTTCTGGGACGAGGGCTGTCTCTGCGTTTCCATTTGGATGAACCACGGAAATTTGAAAATGTTCTGATTTCAAAATTGACTGTTCACTGTGACGAGCTCCTTCCTCAGGAGAGTACTCCGGCCGTCTACTTAACACGTCGGGTTTCCCGCCCCTGCTCCCCGGTCGATAGAGTATTTTGAAGTTGTAGTTCGTCAACTCCTGTGCCCTTCGAATCTGTCGCTGGTTCCAGACCTTTTTGGTCAAAAAGGACTGTAGGTTTTGGTGGTCCGTGTATACCGTCACGGGTTCTTCTTCCCCCCAGAGGTACCTTTTCCATTCCTTGAACGCTTCCATTATTGCGAGTAATTCCTTGTCATGTATCTCGTAATTTCTTTCCGCGCGGTTCAACTTTCGGGAATGAAAAGCTACTGGGTGAAGCCGTCTCCCTTGGTACTGAGACAATACGCATCCAAGCGCAAAGTCGCTTGCGTCCGTCTCAACCACCGTTTTCCTCCCTGGGTAAAAATGCGATAAAATTGGTGCCGTTGTAAACCTCTTCTTCAACTCCTCAAACGTCTCTTCCTGCTCTCTTCCCCAGTGAGAGTCCTTTGGGTTTCCTTTTAACGTTTCGGTTATTGGCTTGCAAACTTTTCAAAAATCTTTGATGAATCGACGATAAAAATTTGCGAATCCAATGAAGATCTGAACTTCTTTAACCGACCTTGGGTGTGCCCAATCTTGAACGCTTTTCACTTTCCTATCACTCATGGTGACTCCGCTCGTCTTGACAATGTATCCTAAGAATTCGACCTCATCTTGGTGGAAAACCGACTTTTTCAATGAGACTGCCAAGTCGTGCTGTTCGAGTCGGTCTAGGACTTTTTGGACTAGCTTAATGTGGTCGGCCATGTTTTCGGAGCATATTAGGATATCGTCTAGATAGACGACTACTCCGTGGTCCAAGAATTCCCTTAGGATCTTGTTCATCATTGTCTGAAACGTTGCGGGAGCGTTTACCAGCCCGAAAGGCATGACTTTGTATTTGTACTGACCGTATCGTGTACGAAAGGCTGTTTTATGCTCATCGCCTTTCCTCATTCGAATAAGATGATATCCGTCTTTTAGGTCAAGTTTGGTGAATACCTTTGCTCCAGCAACGCGGTCTCGCAGTTCGTCCATGAGTGGCAGGGGGTATTTATTCAGGATCGTTAATTTGTTGAGGTTCCTATAGTCTACACATAGTCGTAGACTTCTATCTGGTTTTGGAACGAAAAGGATTCGAGCGCCATAAGGGGATTCGCTATCGGCAATTTTTCCCTCAGCCATCATTTTCTTGAGGTACTTATGCAGCTCGTTCAACTGGTGTGCCGACATTGGATAAATCGGACCCCATGGGGGTTCAGCCCCTTCTTTGAGGTTAATGGCGTGATCGAAAGTCCTTCGAGGTGCCAACATTTTTGCTTTTTTCTCTTCGAAAAGCTCCTTATACTGCCAATACGGTTTCGGCAGCGTCTCCAACTGTACTCCCCCTTCTTCCCCTTGTTCTATCCGTCCCACATACTGTGCTTCCTCATCGTAAGCCACAGTTTCATCGCATTCAAACATATCCGCCACCGCCTCATCTTCTACATGAGCGTGGCACTTTGCTTCTTTAAAGGCCCATTTACGTGGGTCCGCCAGATTTTTAAGGGGGTGCTCATTATGCCACCACCCAAAGGGTATGATTAAGTCATACCTTCCTGCCTTCGCAATTTCGCAGGATATCATACTTCGGTGGCCATTGGCACCGATTTCTAGGAGAATAGGATGGGTATAGAATGTCCCTCCCGTAGGCGCGATTTCGCCATTGAAGGTTGTAATTTTTAACTGTGAATCCCTAGCTGTAGTCGGGATCTCGAGCCGTCGTGCCGTGTCTTGGTTCATGAGAAAGTTATTCGAACCAGAATCTAAGAGGACGTTTATAGCGTGTTTTCGTCTTTTGATTTCAATAAATGCCTTCCCCTCAGGGCAGGCATAGGGGTTAGGTTTTTTAATTGATCTAGAGCTTTCGCTCTGTTCATGATGAAATCTTTTCATCGTCGCGGTTACAAGTAGTGTGGGGGTTTGTTACCTCGCCTGCGCAGTTTCGGCTCTTAAAGCCTCCTCAGACAAACCTTTACAACAAGTGTCTAATATTTTGATATCGGGCAGCCCACTACTAGCGGTCTTTACCTCCTGCCGAGGAGTTCCCATATCACAGGAGTGGTGGTTCACTAGAGTACCTCTCGAGTTCGCGACTAGGATGTGCGGTCCTTTATCGTCGACTTAGCCCTCATCTGAGACTTTCCCCTGCGACGAGTCCACCGTACCTTCACCTTCGAGTTTGTTCTCACGCCGGAGACCCCCTCAGACACCATTCGTCGGGCATGAACCTTGTGCCCAATAGAGGCGCCCCCAGGTCCTATTTGCCCGGCTTTTTTACTCGGAGAGAAAGTCAGGTTGCCCTGGATTTCGACCCTCCTCACGCGTGTTGTGCAACTCAAGTTCTGTTCCGGTGAATGGTAATCTTCTTTTTCCCTTTTTAGTCTCGTCGACCGCTTTCTTCTCTTGTAGTTTTTTATGGCTCCCGTGGTGAGCACGGACTACCCAATTTTGGACGTAAATTGGCAACCGCGATCCTTTGGTCTTTTAGCCTTCCGCTGGGATCTCGTCACCGACTACGCTGCAGGTCTTTCGATTCGAGGCGGCAACCTCACTACCCGAACACCGTTGTTGTCGGTACCTGGATGACTTTTTTATAAAATGTCGTCATCTTCAAAGGCCCAAGCTGGGGGCCTTTGCACCGCTCGTTATGAGCTTTCTCCCTGGCCATCCACGGCCACGGTGGCTACCTGACGGCGTCGTTTTGGCGCGAATGCCAACGGTCGTTTGGGCTTTTTTTTTTCTTTTTTATTTTAATATCATATATTCGTTGTTAAGGTACAAGAAATCGCATGGAGCGCTAGCTATGGCGAAAACAAAACCCAAAATCCAAAACGAACTAACAAAGGGAACATCCGGAACATAACTCTTCCACTGGGGTCCGTACCGGTCCCAGGCCCACATACGGGCACGAAATTAAAGCAAGTAAATTAAAGGAAACCCTCCTTAAACCAGCGGACAGCATGAAAAACAACAAATTTTAAACCTAGCTTTCCTGAGACGACATAAAATACCCAAAGCAAACCACATTAGATGAGCGGACAGAAACTGAGGAAGTAGAGGACGACGGGCGTGAGAACATTCCCGGAGGGTAGGCTGTAGCTGTAGACTTGATGAAGCGGGCGAGGGCGCCCAGGAGGGCAGCCGAGGACCATACAGGGGCGTCCGGGGCGATGTCTAGGACCCCCTGAAGGTGGCGGGTCCTAGCAGGCCCCTTAGCCGGGCACTGGAGCCTGAGTATAGCGTGCTCGAACGTCTCAGGGGCGGACAAACAGCTGGGGCACGTGGTGGGGACTTCGCTGTCCCAGGAGGAGTGGGCGCGGAGGTAACTCTTACCAGACCTCATCTGGTGGAGGCGGCCCGCGGTGAATTTGTCGAGGCCCATGAACGGGTGGGGTTTTAGCGAAGGGCGGAAGGGGTACCTGGCCGGGTCAGGAGCAGCCTTTTCCCATTCTTCCATGAGGAGGTTCTTGCACTTAAGCTTAAGTTGCGGGTAGGAGCGGCCTGGGGGGGGCTCCGGATAGAAGTCACTAAGGAGGTGTTGGGAGGTGACCGGGAGGGCGTCCAGCCCATCCTGGCCCAGAAGGAAGAGCATCGAGTGGGGGAGGGCGTCGAGGGGGAGGTGGGCCCTGTTCTTGGAGGGTGGTCTAGGCTGGGTCCAAGGGAGCGGCAGGCGACTGCCTGCATTCTTTGCGCTTAGGACCCTGATGTCAGGAGAGTGGCGGTGGAGGGAAGGAGTTTGGACCGAGGGGGGGAGCCTCGCGGCTGCGGGGTTGATCTCCGGCGGGGAGCAGAGGATCCTCAGGTGAGCCAGCCGGCGTTTGTACGCGAGGAGGAGATCGAGTGGCGGGAGGCAGGCCTCGATGGCCAGGATGTCCGTGGGGGTGCTCATGAAGCAGTTTGTCGTCCATCTTTGGACCTTGTGCCAGAACGCGGAGAGTTTCCTGACCATGTGGACCGTGGGAACAAAGGCGTCCGCGCCATAGCTGAGGATCGGGAAGAGAAGGGAGGAGGCAAGTCTGTGGCAGAGGTAAGGGGGGAGGCCAATTCCCGGGGGGGAGAGACGTTTGACCGCCACCAAGGCAGCTTGGGCTTTGGCTAGCCTCTTGACGAAGTGGGGGGTGGTGGAGATCGAGGGCGTGAACCAGTAGCCTAGCCATCTAACCTCCCCCTTGGGCGTGAAGACCGACCCGTCCAGGTGGATCACAGCGTTGGAAATGGGGGCCTTATCTCTGTTCGTGCGCCAGTGGATAAGCTCCGTCTTGGGGACCGAGAAACTGACACCCAGCCTGGCCCCTTTGGCCTTCAGCCTGGCGCACTGCCTCTGTAGGATTTGGATGTTGCCCCGATAGGAGGCAGAGGACGCGGTCAGACCGAAGTCGTCCACGTAGGAGAGAGTGAGGCCCTGGGGGATCTCGGAGTGGAGGCGGGAGACGTAAATGACAAACAAAAGCGGGGAGACTGGGGAGCCCTGGGGTCTGCCCACCGAGACCGGGGCGAACACCTTGGGCGAACCCTGGTATAGCAGCCGGCAGGATCTGCCAGACAGGAAAGACCTGGTCCAAGACACAAGGTACGGGTTGACCCCTTTGGCTCTAAGCATGCCGCAGAGGGTAGCGGGGTTGACATTGTCGAAGCCCCCTTTGATATCCAGAAAGAGTGTAGAGACTTTCTTCCCAGCCATCTGAAGGGTCTTCACCTCATGGGTGAGTGTGGTAACGGCGTCCGAAGCCGACAGGCCGGCAAGCGAGCCGCATTGGTGAGGATTGAGGAGGCCAGTGGCGCGGGCCACACCGGAGAGTCTCGAGTTCATTATCCTCTCAAGGATCTTGGAAAAGGTTTGGAGAAGAACTATCACGCGGAAAGATGAGGGGGAGTCGTATGAGGGCTTCCCAGGCTTGTCAAGGACTATGCCGTCGGCCCTTTTGAGGGTAAGGGGGTGGGACCCGTAGGTCACCAGGGGAGCCAGAAGGTCGCGGATGAGGTGAGGGGCCACCCGGTGCACCCTTTTCCAGACCGAGTTAGGGATCGCGTCAGGCCCTGGGGCCGATGATGGGGAGGAGCGGGCTAGGGCCCTGCTAATCTCGTCCGGTGCCAGCGGGAGGCATTCCCTGAACGGGAGCAGGATGGTGTCGGTGAACCCGGCCGGTTCGCCGGGGAAGAAATGGTCGAGGAGCGCTTTGTTGAGTTCAGGCGGCGTCGAGGCGCCTGGGAGGTCAGGGAAACGGGGAGCGGGACGCCCGACGGCGAATCTTTTGGCCGTCCACAGAGTCTGGGGGGTCGCTGAGGCCAAGAAGGAGGACCAATGGGCCCTCTTCGCCTTCTTGATTGCCTTGAAGTAGGCTGATCTCACCGCCCTAGCGGATGCGAGGAGAGAGGCGTCGAAGCGATCACGCTTCGAGGAGCGGAGAGCGGAGTTATAGGCCTTCCTGAGCATTGACAGAAGCTCAGACCACCATGGTTTGGAGCGGAACGTCACCCTCTTCATCGGGGTGTGCGACGCAAATTGGGACGTGACTCTCCCTAGAGGGGTACTGAGCCAGAGGTCTAGGGAGGCCGTGGTGGGGAGGGAGGGTGGAGGCGAGATGATCGTGGCTTTCAGGGCAGTATCTATAGCGGCCCAGTCGGACAGGTCCCAGTTGGGGGTAGGGGGGGGAGCCCGAAACAATGGGGCCTCGAAGCGAAGGAGGATCGGGATGTGATCGGAGCCGGTAGAGGGGAGGGGGTCAGACCATTCAGAGAAGTAGGGTGAGAGGAGGGGGCAGGCAAAAGCTAGGTCCAGGACGCCCGGGCGCCCGATAAGCGACATGGAAAACCAAGTGAAAACACCTGGGGTATTGAGGAGGGAGTATCCCAGGTCCATGGCCCTGTCGAAATAGGGGGACGAGGTGGCAATTTCGTCCTCTTTGAACGTCCTGAGGGGGTCGGCCGAGGGGTGATGGATGTTGAGGTCACCCAAGGTGAGGGTGGGAAGGGGGCTGGAAGGGAAAATAATGTCTGGTGGGACAGAGCGAGTGTTGTTCGCTCGCCCCTTGGTGCTATAGGAGTTGATTATCGTAAAGCCAGTTGTGGAGGGGTTGAAGAAGCCGTCCGGGGTGAAAAGGTCCAACGCCATGACGTCCCCTCGCCCGAAAAACCGCGGAAGGAGAGAAATAGTCGACAAAAAGGAGCTATAAACATAAAAGGCAACCCGGGGTTTGCAGCCGCCGGACGTGGGGGGGGAAAAAACCGTAAACAAATTAAAGGAAGGAAGTTTGCCCCTGTAGACCGGGGGGTCCTGAAGGGCTACAATGGAAGAAGGGTGGGCCAGTTGTGTAAAGGACCCGAACAGTGAAAGGAACACATCCCAGCTCCCGAGGCAGTTGTGCTGAACGAGTGTGAAGGGTTTCGGCGGGGGGGGCAAGGCCTGCTCACCACCCCAAAAGGAAAGGTTGTGCTGCATTATTGGGCCAGGCCCGAAGGAGTTCTGCTTATGGGGGAAGGGCTCTGGGGCTCCACGGGAGGGAGCAGACCAGCGCCTGGTCCGGGCCGTACAGAGGCCGGAAGTATCGTTGTCCTTCTGGCCCTTGGAGTAGCCATCTCGAACGCCGACTGGAGGGAGCGGGTGGGTGAAGGGGGGGGCGAGACGTCATGGTCGTCGGCGGCCGTGTCCATCTCGTCGCCAGCGGGCGGCGGGAGAACAATCTCGTCGGCAGCGGTTGAACGCCTACTGTCGTTTGGGCTTTGATTGCCCTTTATATATAGCCGATACTTGTATCGGTTTTCGACAGTATTTCCAACTATGGTTTTTCATCCCACATCGCGTGCATTCGTTGTCAGATTTCCGTTTATCGACAACCTTCTGATCGACGCCCTGGTGTGCTTCCACCCACACCGTATGTCTAACCTCCCCCTTCGGTGCCACCGACCCTTCATTCTTCACCTTTCTTTCCCCAGCTTTTTTCTTCCGATAGTCTGCCTTTTCCTTAGCCGTGTACTGCTTTTTGACACGCTTTGCGGCAACCGTTGGCTTTGAATCCTCAAATTTCCGTTTATCGCCTCGTGTCGTGCCGGAGGGACCGCCTCCTCGAAGATCTTTTCTTTCTTTGAAATCTTCTTCCGTTCGGGTTACGGTCCTGACTGCTTCTAACCACTCCCCATCGTCGACATATTCTCGATGTGAGAGCCGTCGCAATGCTTCAATGGGAAGTTCGTCTTCAATCATTTTTCTCCAGGCTATCCCAGTGACTCTTGCATGGATATTGAGATTTTCCCTCTCCATCATGAATTTGGCGACATCACCGCGATATTTGACCGATCCCCTCTCTCGGAGGGATTTTTCCGCTTCATGCGTGGGTCCGAAGCGTCGCAGGACTTGTTCTGCAAAAACGTGCCAGAACTCGTATCTTTCTTGTCTCGTATAACCTATTTCTCCGGTCATTTGTCGTCTGTAGGTTAACGCAAACGGTGCGACTTCTTTCCCGTCCATTCGGCTTATGGCGTATCGGATTCGTTGTGCCTCGTCCTCCCACTGCCAGCTATTTCGACCAAAATAATCTGTACATGTCATTAGCCACATGCGGATATCTTGGTGTTTCTCGTTTCTAAACATGGCAGGGGGTTCCGCTGGGACTCTCGTTCGTTGTCCCAAGGCGTTGGCCATTACTCGAGAGAACAGATTAAACTGTTCATCGTTCTCGACGTCATAGTCATCTTCTTCTGGCTGGGGTGTGGGTCTCTCGTCCCGTCTTCCTTTCCGATTCTCATCTGGCTTCCTGCCAGATCCTTCTCCCTCATCATTGGGGTCTCCTCCCCCGCCTCCGCCTGGAGCTCCTGCCGCTCCGTGTCGTGGTGGTGGTGGTGGTCTTCCTCCACCTGCCCCAGAAGCCTCTGGTGTTGGGTCTGACACCTTCCCTTTTCCTTTGACCTGTCCTAACAACTGTTCCACCAGAGCCTTAAGCACCTCGATCTCACCATCTTGGGCTTCTCTAGACTCCTGTTGTCGTTGTAGCTCATCCCTTACGAGATTAATGCTTATCTCGTGAGTTTCCATTTCCCGTTTGTGCTGCTCATTTATCCGAACAATCTCCTGGTCTAGGAGTAGGTCCCGGTGCATGGACTGTTCGCTAGTTCCTTGCACTGCTTCGTGGAGATGAGAGGTGACAGCCTCATGTCTGGTCTGTCGCTCATCCGTTTCACCCAGTCGTTCCGCGACCTGGGTTGCGAAGCTTTCTGGGATCTTTTGAGACACCAAGTCCAACAGTTGTACTTGTTCGTCTATCCGGGTGAGTTGCCGACCGACTATCTGGACCACGGATTTCAACTGATTTTTGACGGTTACCAGTTCTTGGGCCATTAATAAGATGTTGGTCAGGAGGGAGCTGAACGCAAGATGTCGTCTATCTTGACTGACGGTGAGCTTTGGGTCACATCGGCCGAGGATCTGATCTAGTTTTCGGATCCGGACGGCCATGAGGGATTCGCCGGTGGGTTCAGGCGTTCGGCGACCGCCAGGTCGTCGTCCCTTTCCATATTTGTCTAGGAAGCCTAAACCGACTGGGGATCGGGGTGTCCGATCGGCCGAATGCGATCGGACGAGGTGGGTGACGGTGGTTTCCACGCTTGGGGCTTGAACGGAGGAGAGTTCATCTCCTCCTTCGCTTCCTTCCTCCCCTCCAGGTCGTTCTCCTCGTTGCCACTCCATGGCTTCAGGAGCTTTGGGGTCAGAAGACATTTGTTTGACTTCTATAAGGAAAACTTATCTCTTGTTTCCTCCCCAAACTATCGGTATCTCAAAACGCTGACTTGAGCGTTGATCGCTTTCTGGGTACGGGGTGTACAAAATGGAGTTTGATTTCTCCGAGGGGGTGTGGTAGGCAAAGTTTTCACCGTACTGGTATTTGTATAGTTTGGTGATATCTTCGAGTGTAACCGTGTTTTCTGGGTTTATCCACCAGAAATAAGATTCGTAGTAGGGCTCTTGAGTCCCTAATTCGAATATAGGGGTGAGGACTTCGTCTATCGAGATAGTCCTCAATGGTCTTGGTTCGAAAGGTTTGGGAGTATGAGTGTCTCTGCCAAACATTCGTCTCGGTAACGATGAGAAGTATCAATATACTGTTAGGTGGTAGCTTCGGTGTGAGGTATTCCGACAGCTAGGACCTGGATCGTAATTATATCGGAGAACTCGTTAAGAAGACACGAGTAATGTAGGCTAGATATAATATTCACTTCGGTGTAGATAGTTGAAGTATCGGTAACGATATAAAAGTGTAGATAACTTATTATATTGATAAGATCTCTTCTCCGTCCTTCTTGTCTAAATAGCCGCGAAGATGCTTCGATATTTATATCCCGCGTCTGAGCAATCGCGGTATACATGCCAACTCTATACTAACTAAGTACCTTGCTCGCAACTCTGCGAACAGCACCTGAGTGCGGGCACTCGTAGACCCTGAAAACTCTCTCCCACACCTTTTTGCTCCCATAGCCAACTTATCGGTCTGCACTTCCATTATTCCTGATGGTGTGGAGGCCACGTCAGGTGTTAGCTCATCCGTTTATCCGTTGACAACAATGGTTACGAATTATCTTGCCCTCGTGCTCGTCGAAGGTAGTCTAACTCGCTGGACAGAAGATGGCAATTCTTCTTTGGGTTGTTCCGCCGAGAATTCGGTATGCAACTGCATCTCGTATTCTTGTCTTCCGGTATTACACGACTTGTCCACGAGATCGTACCTATAGACATTTTCCCTCGGACTCCATCTTTTACCAACTTGTCCTCTGTGGATTCACCCGATCCACTTACTGGGCATAGTTACCGCCTTCATACTCTACACGACTTTGTAGGTACGAGGGGACTAACTTTCGCGCTAAACGTCCTGTTATTTTCGACCCACTCTTCCGACTCCCTGTCTTCAAGTGTCTGTAACCTTATGCGCCGTCGTCTGATTCACCTGCCTCCACTTGCATAAGGTGCCCGAAGGTCTCCCCTCATATATCCTGCGAACAGGATCCGGTCGGACGGACGGCCGCGACGTATACGGTGTTATAAGATGTCTTCCATTGATAGTGGTCTTTGGTGTTGGGACGCAACTACCCAGGCGGCCAGTGATGACGCGCCGTCCCAACGCCGGGGCTGGAGGGGGGTGTTATCTTTTTCCTTCGAAGTTGGTATGCGTCAAGGTAGGGTAACTTTGCCCTGTAAATCCTTACGGGGAGTCCGTGCGCCTAACCGGTTTATTGGCCTTCTAGAGCCTTCGACATAGGCCGCAGGACTGCATCCCGTGAAGCTTGTCAAAGCGTATCGCGGATTCAAAAGGCGGGAGAGATCTGGTTAGTTATCCAGTTTAAGCCAATGGATATGACTGGAATGGATTACGTGGGGCCAATAAATTCTCCTTGCGCCGCTTCCGGATTTGGCTACATCTTAGTAGTTCTTGACTACTTTTCTCGTTTCCTTTGGGCTCTCGGCCGAAGAAGGCCCCTCAGGTATCCACTATGCGCGTACTACTCGACCATGTTTTTCCTGTCATAGGCTGGCCATAAACGGTCTATACTGATAACGGCAGTCATTTTACCGGGTCAATGATCTCACAAATGTGGAAAGATCCCGGTGTTATCTATTTCCCTTCAGCCATATCTCATCCGCAACCGGTAGGGCTCAGTGAGCGCTATGTGCAGATGCTAATAGGTAGAAATCGTTTGTCTTGCATCTCAATTGGCTTGTCGAGAGACTGGAGTAAGGAAATACAGAATGCCGTCCTTGCTATTAACACCTGATTCTGCGATTACATGGCTACACTTCTGCTGAAATTCTTCTTGGTTTTGACGCATCATCTACAAGAATGATCGAGGCTGGAATGGAGGATTGGGTAAAGAGAGATGTCCCTACAGGGAAGGAAAGTCAGGAAATCAGCGAGATGGACCTTCATGCTTTTGTGAATCTTCGGTATGAGCGAGGTATTGAGGCTGGCACTCAATTGGCGAGAAAGCAGGACAGCCTCCACCCTCGTACGATGGTTGGATATCGTAAGCCAAAACAGGGGGATTTAGTGCTTGTTTGCGACTTCCAGCAAGCGAAGGATAAGGGACGAAAGTTGGAGCCCCGTTGGTCCATGCCTAGAATCGTTAGGCCAATATCGGCTTCTGGAGTTTCCACCCATGTTCGGCACCTTTACCATACTCCAGAACACACTAAGCGGTTTCACATTGATGATCTTATCTTATATGTTCCTCCCACCAATGATTACCCTTCTGAGGCGAGGCAAACCCCGGGATATAGAAGTGGAGGAGTGGAGTATTTGAGAGGTGCAATGGGCTATGCAGAGGGAGTTGGAAGTGTCGGTCAGAGATGTTTTGATATCACGGATGTGGATAGTCTAGCCGGTCCTTAAGGCCATGGGCGGAAAGCAAGAGTTCTCGAGAATGGGTAGCTAGATAGTAGCAGGAGAGGTTCTTAGTTAACGGAAGGAAATAGGGGGGAGATAGAAACATTGGGTCAATGTTAGGGGCTGACCGGGGGTGCATCTGTGGGGCTGGCAATGGGGCACTTTAGTTACTAGGTTTCTTTGCTTTTACTTAGATTTTATATAGATAGAAACCGTAGATAGGGGTAGCTGGAGGAGGGTTGATGCGCCAGTTGTGTTGCCTAGGCAAAGGTAGGAGCGGGAACTTTGAAAATGCCTTAAGCCTTCCTGTATTCAACAGGAGAGCGGACGATTGTGGTTACATCAACAGTGTTTTCTTGAGAACGAGAAAGGAGAGCCTTTCCTCACTTGAGAGCGGACAATTGAGTGTCTATCATCTTTTAATTTGACGGAACTTCGGGAAGAAGTTCTCTTTTCTGATAAGACATTGCTCAACGAGCTTTTTTGCTCCTTTTTCTCTATTGTCCCACTTCCTTCCTGCTGGGCCCGCTTCGGAACAGGTTGTGTTCTTGCTGTTTTCTCTACACTCCGGAGGTCAACCCTAGGATCAAAAGGGGTTTTTCAGTACTGTACAAGGTAGGGTGATAAAACCTTCTGTATTTGCTTGACCATGGCAGGAATACCTTTCTAAGTAATACTACTTAGCCCAATCTTGGCATATCCGGATTTTCACTATCAAAATCTTCTACCAATTCCTGTGCGTGTTTTAAGTGAGCACGTGGTTCTCAAGGGTTCTCATCTTCTGAACACGCTCTCCACTTTACAAAGTAGCCCGGTTCTTTCAATGTCCTGATCCTGCCACGGATTCTTCGATCATAAGAGATTATTTCCCACTTGATAATTTTTTCCATCTCCCATTCAAGATCACAATCGATCTCGTCGGGTTCCATAGATGGTTGTTGTCGTGCAAGTCGAATGGATGTTTGATAGGGCTCGAGTAGCGATACATGAAATAACAGGGGTGGATCTTCCAACATTCCGATATTTGAAGTTTGTATGCAACTTCTCGTCGTTGTTCCAAGATTTTGAAGGGGCTGGACAGCTTAAGCGCTAGTTTTTTGGATAGGCATTTAGTGCGGATATTCTTGGCATTAAGTATAACCATATCGCCTATTTTGAACTCAGCTTGTTGCTTAGCCTTCTGATCGTAATAACGTCGAATTGCTTCCCTAGTTTTTTCTAGAGATTGTCAAGCCTGCTGATGTATCGTCTGCATCCAGTGAGCGTAAAGGTTTGCTGCTGGGTTTCGCGCATCATGTCCCTTCAGCAATTCAGTTTGAGGATAATAGCCATTGTTTGCGAAGAAAGAGGGCATACTGTGTGCCTTGGTTACCGAGTTATGATAAGCGAACTCAGGTAAGAGTAGAAGGTGGTACCAGTCGTCCTGATGGTAATTGACAAAGATACCGCGATAGTCTCCCAGGACTTGGTTAACTCTTTCTGTTTATCTATCAGTTTCAGTGTTGTACGCTGTCAACATTTTTCTTTCGATGCTGAGTTTTTTGGACAATGATTCCTAGAATTCTTCTGCGAACTTTGAATTCATATCTAAAATAATTTCTGAATGTAACCTGTGAAGTTGCCATAATTCCTTAAGGAAATGCTTCTGCGCGGTCACTTTTTCTTCTAATCTGATAAAGTGGGTCACTTTTGTGAAGCGGTCTACTACAACCATGATCTGAGTATATCCTGCTGATTGCGGTAAGTGAGTGATGAAGTCTACCGAGCTTGAGGCCCATGCAGCATATGGTACTTGTAGTGGATTAAGCAACCCAAAACTTGCATGTCATGGGACTTTCACTTGTTGACTGGCCTTGCAGGAATAAACGTAATCGTTTATCCGGTCAGTAAATCCCTTCTAGTGGAAATCCCGTGTGATGATTAGAAGGGGTTACTCTTGCCTAAAGTAATCTGCTACATGGCAGTCATGACAACGCTTAGCGATAAGTGTTTGCAGTTTATCATTTGGGGTTCTAAAAAGGAGATCTTTGTACTAGAAGCGGCCATCCGATATCGACCATTGTTTAGGCAATTCCTTTCACTCTACCATTAAGGATTCCAATTCTGCCTTCCGCTGCATCCAACCTGGATCTTCCTCTACCAACTTGCCGACCTTAGCCAAAAAGTCAGCCTAAAATCCTTCTACATTTGCTTTGGTGATAATGGGATGTGATAATAAGACTTGTCCTTTGTGTAGAATAGAGTGTTGGTTAATATCGGGTGAATCGTAAAATTGGTGGTTGCCGTCTGCATGAAGGAAGCATATTGTTGGTTGGGTTTCTTTCAACTCCAACCCTGTTCCGCTGCTACTGAAACACTTTCCAGCCCTCTCAGTCCCATCCAATTCTTCCATCTCTATCTACTCCTGATCATCAACTCTTACCACAATCAACTGCCCTATGCGTTCCCCTATCTTTACATCGTAATCCAAATTTCCATGATAAACCAGTAGGATCTTGACTTCACCTCTGTATTCCGCATCGACAACTCACGCATATACAGTGATATCTTTGGTTGCCAAGCCCCTCCTTGGTGCGAGCCGACTGTTGGTTCCCTCTGGTACTGCAATTGCTAAACTTGTTTTAACTAGTACTCGGTTGTTGACAGTGATGAGGATTTTATTGATAGTGTAGCGGTGGTGTCCTATGCACGCATTGACTCTTTCGTAGGGATTCGAGCTTTCCCATCAAGCCTTTGAATCTGAATACCCATTTCCTATACCATATGAGGCAATTCCTGTTGGATCTGTTTGGAATCTGTTTCCCACACAACAACGATTTGGAATTTTCCAAAGTCCTGAGGTTTTAAAATTTGTTGTTCACGATACACAGCTTCCTCTGCAGGGCGGTACTCAGGCCGCCTGCTTAAAGCGTTGGACTTGCCTCCTTTAGTGCCTTGTAGGTAGATGATTTTGAAATTGCCACCACAAAGTATGTGTGCGTACCGAATGTGTCTATGAGTCCAGGCCTTCATTGTAAGCAAATATTATAGGTTCTGATGATTGATATAGATGGTAATTGGATTCTAACTTCCTTCCAAGTAATGTTTCTATTGCATGAAGAAAACGAGAATGGCGAATAATTCTTTGTCATGGATGTCGTAGTTGTGCTCAGCAGGGCTGACTTTTTGAGAATGGAAGCCCATTGGAAGAACTCTTTTTCCATGAAATTGTGACAAGATACATCCTAGTGCGTAATCAGTAGCATCTATTTCCATGACAGTGTCAGGTTCTGGATAGAAATGACAAAGGATTGATGCTGATATAAAGTGGCGTTTGAGATCAAAAGCCCCCCGTTGTTCTTTACCCCAAAATACTTTCTTGAGGTCTCCTTTCAACAAATTGGTGATCAGGACACAAATACCGGGGAAATTGTTAATAAATCGTCGGTAAAAGTTTGCGAATCCGATAAAAATCGAGATATCCTTAACCAAGCCCGCAGCTCTCCAAGTCTCAACAGATTCCACCTTTTTCTCGTTCATGGTCATCCTATCCGTTGACACAACATATCCCAAAAAGTGCAACATTTTAACATGAAACACGCTTTTCTGAACGGAGAGTGCTATCTGATAGTCACGGTGCCTTTGTAAAACCTTTTGAAGGAGTATTATATGCTCTTCAACCGTCTTGGAGTAGATAAGAATATCATGGATATATATGACAACTCCTTGATTCAGAAATTCCCGTAGAATTTCATTATTCATAGTTTGGAAGATGGCAGGTGGGTTTACGAGCCTGAAAGGCGTAACTTGATATTGATAATGTCTATACCGGGTTCGAAAAGCGGTTTTCCATTTATCTTCTTTACAAACTCTTATCAGATGAAAACCCTCTATAAGGTCTAACTTCGTAAAGATCTGCGCATAACGGACTTGATCTTACAATTCTATCATCAGGGGTATTGGGTATTTGTTGTGAATCATATCTTTGTTGAGTCCATGATAGTCGACAACAAGTCTTTGGAGCCAGTCAGGTTTGGTCATGAAAAGAATAGAGGCACCTGCTGGTCATTTGCATGGGGAACTCTTTCCTTGTTTGAGCATATCATTGAGGTATTTGCGTAGTGCCTCAGGGTATTTTTGAGACAAAGGGTATTTTGGACCCCATGGTGGCTGCATATCAGGTTTAAGGTCGATCGCTGGATCAAAAGTACCACGATGTGCCAATTTCTCAGCTGTACACAGACGAAATAGGTCAATGTAGTCGGAGTACCTTTGTGGTACCTCGTCGATGATAGTAACCTTTTTGTCATCAACGTTTTCTATTCGACCAATGACCACAGCATTGGGCTCATTTAGAACGTCTTCATCCCATTCTACTGAGATTCCTGAATCTTTGGGAAGTAAGTCGGATTAGCTTTCATTTTTGTCAAAGGACCTGGCTTGAGGGTTAGCGATATTCGTAATAGGATGTTCCTGATGCCAGCATCGGGATGGTATTATCAGACAATACTTTCCTGCCGGAGATATCTCGCAGGAAACATGAGAAAGGTGTGGATTGTTTCCTAATTCTAGGAATAAAGGTTTTGTGAGATTGGTTCCACTGGAAGAGATAGTCTCTCTCGTGAGCCCCAGAATTTGAACTGCATCAGCTCTCAAGTGATAGGGGATGTGTAAGTCATCAATGAGTTGATCATTGATGAGGCCAATATTCGCTTTGGAGTCTAATAGGACTGGGATTCGATAGCCTTTACCAAGGATATAAATGTGTGCATGTCCTTCATGACAGTTATAGCGTTGAGGTTCGGGAAGATGAGGATCTGCTTGTTGATCCGTTTATTTAGGGCATAATTGTAGTTGTTGCTTGCCTCGTTTAGACATGCTGTGTATGATATAGTGGTGGGTGTTGGTTACAACGCCCATGTTGTTTCGACCACTGAGGTCTCCTCAGACAAACTGTTACGATCAAAATATCTTATAGTTTTGGGCAGCCAACTACAAGTGGGCTTTACCCCCGGTAGAGAGATTCCCAAAATTATAAAGCCTACTAAACCAGCCAAATGCCAACGCCAACCAATGCAGAAGTAAAAGAAAACCTACCTCTTGTGTAACATGGTTGTTGTAGCGACATCTGTTCTTAGATGCATAGCAATAAGTGTTGTTGCATAAATGCGTGTTGAAGTGATAATGGGGTATAAGAGGTGATCATCTGATCATAATTCTCTACTGTCTGCTGTGGTCTAGTGGTTTGCTGGAATTGGCTCATCCAGTATTACCTGTAAGGTCATGTGTTCAACTCCTGTCAAGGGTAAGAACAAATATAATTTGTACTGACGTCATCAACGGGTTTTTATTCTCTGGATGATAATTAATGCCCCCTTGGGGGCCAACCAAAAGTCCACCTTCAGGTGGCACCAAAAGTCCTTCCTAGGAAGGCAACCTTTTTCCTTCTACGAGAGGACACAAAATGTACAACAGTGTCTTAATTTCACAGAGAGTGGCGGTGCCTGTTGATAGGTTGGATCGTCCAGGGTCTGTAGCAAGAAATTTTGTGTAAAAGCCAAGACTTTGCCAAGAATTTCCGAAACATGCCAAGGTGTAATTTGTGAATGAAAGCTTTTTGTTTGGCTTCCTGCTTACTTTAATAAGAAGTGGTACCTCCTTGCTTCTCGAATCTAGAAAATGACTTACCCGTGTTTTTGTCTTTCTTAAAGACACAGTGGCATCCACCCTAGTTTGTCCACTAAGTTAGGCAGAATAAGGTTATAGACTTAGGAAAGAAAAATACTCAAATGAGTTTCGACGCATACACTTATGACATTTCTGTGTCGGATAATTACCAGACTTGGGTTGGCATTTCCCGATTTACACAGTTAACTTTAGACGCTTGCTCTGATCACAACAGTACAGAGTTGTGAATAGTCAGAGTTGAAGTATGTGGCCTTCGATGAGGTTTAGGGTTTCCCCTGTTCTTATAAGTGAAAGTAGCTGCCACTACAATCAGCTTTTGACATTTTCTCCAGGTGTGGTTCCCAAGTGTTCAACGGGTGCATTGTTTTTCCCTTTTTCGTTTTTCAACCACAGATTTTGAGATTCTTTCATAAGCTTTTTTGCAGTCCGTATGGCCATCATTGGAATTATTTCCTGTTCATTTCGCGGTTGTTGTCAGCAGAGATTTCCCTCTAGAGGTATTTTCCTTCTGTGGTTTGTCATTTATATTCTCGAACCGCTTGTGAAACCCTTTTTCTGATTCCTCTGGCTTAAGTTTTGAAGCTGGGTTGTGTGTAGTCGATATGGATTTCGATAATTTTCAACTTTCAAGAAGTTCTTCTTTCTCTCTTCCGACTTCCCACAAGGTTTCTATCCAGTGATCATTAGTGTAGAACTTAAAGTGTGATAATCGACGAAGGATATCCTGCAGGAGTTTGCTTTCAACCTTAACCCTCAATGCTATTCGTGTGAGACCGGCTTTAATGTGGAGATTTTCGTGAAGTAAAAGGTATGTATTGATTCTGCCCTAATAGATAATTTTATCTACATCTTCTGGGGCTCGTCGCTCCTCTTCGATAACGATGTATATCTTAATAATATATTGCCAAAATTATTCCCAATGTAACCTTCTAAACCCCACATGACCTTCCAGTATTTTTCCGAAAAAGGTGCTACCTTATTTCCTTTAGTCTTTCCTAAGGCGAATACGATGCGATGAGAGTGGTTCTCCCATTGGGAAGGGTTGCAATTGAAGTAATCTTTACATGCTGTTAACCAGTTTCTCACATGGTGGTTATCTTCCCCTTGAAAAATATAGGCAGGTTCCGCAGAGTTTTTTGTCGGTCTCTGAGACATACTAAGACTTTACACCAATTGTAGCATTGCAGTAGTACAGGGAGAAGCATCTCAGGAAAGAGATAGTTTTCGAGCCTGGAATTTCGGGCGTCCACCTCTCCTGCCCTTGCCATCACCTCCATCTTTGTCGTTATCATCATCGTCATCATCATCTGAGTCGGGATCTCTACCAGTATTACCTGGTGGAGATGGTGGTAGGTTGTTTTCTCCTTGATCAACCTTCTTTCCTTTATTCTGTCGGGAACTTGATGCTGACTGCTTGTCAGGGTTGATACTTTCAGGTGGTATCCAAAGTTTTGTTGACCTTGGCTAGAAGGTCCGGGGTCGCCATCAAGACCATCAGTTGGTGGGATGGGATAGTCAGGTTTTTCCGCACGATCCATCCTATTTGTTAAGTTCTGAATTAACACTTGGAATTCAAATAGTTGCTTGTCAAGAAGGTTTCTAGCCTCCTGTCGATTCTTTTCTTGCTGAGTGGTGGTATCCCCTCTTTGTTGCCATAACAGCGGATCACCTCTTGCCTTTTGATCATAGAGAATTTGTTGCCAGGTAGCTTCCTGAGTTTTGAACTGATTTTTAAGTTCAAGAACTTCACGTTCCAGAATATTGTCCAGTGTTTTGCCAATTCCGCATCCTGCTTCTTTTGTACTTCCTGGCTTTCAAATTCGCCACCTATCTCAGCCGTTAGACGTTCTCGCTCAACTCGAGTTGCCCCTTCCAGCATTGCCAATACTTGCTTCGTATTGGTTATCTCCTAGTCAACAATTGTTTTCCCTTTTGCTAAATGGGTTTGTAGCAATTGTAAGCTGCCGTATTGCACTTTAGCATCATAGGATAATCCTTCAAGAGCAATTAGATTGTCATCTTGACTTTGATGTATCATAGACGAAATCATCTTGAATGCTAGGGCAATTTGTCTTTTAAGGAGTCCGGTAGGATTTGTGAGGTGTCTCGAGTTCTGTCGGGAGTTTGAGTGTGTGGCAGACTGTCCTATTCAGAATAATGCGCTTGTGGATCGACTCATTACTAACTAGGCAGGTCCGGAAGAAATTGTGAGGGGTCCAGATAATGGGGTGAAAGATGAAGGAAGAGGTGTTGAGCTTTGATCATCTCCCATAGTATTATCAGAGGATTCATGACGGGAGGAGGCATGGAAGGGGAAAGGTGAACCAGGTTGGTTTTCTGTCATTTTTGATTGATGGAAAATGAAAAAGGGTATCAGATGTTCTTTCAAACAAACCAGATAACAATAGGCTTTTGTCCTTGGAATCTGGGAAGGAAACGGGTGACAAAATATCCCACATATCATATGGGATGTGTTTTGTTCCTGTGAATTGATAAACTCTTGGCATTTTTTGGAGCTTTTTTCTAAGCGATCAGTAGGGAATGATCTTAGAATAATTGTCTCCGGGTTTGACGATCAGGATGGGAGGATTGGTAGAGGTGAAGGAGTGGAATACGGTAATGTAACGCCCCCTTCTGATTCCGGTTCCCAATCCCCTAGGTTTTCGTCAGGAGGTTGAGATGCGTGAATGCCAGTCTCAGTGGGTTTTTCAAGAATGAAAAAGAGATAGTATAGGATCAGACAGGGTACCAAGTCTGATAGTATGAGGTAGGTTATGAGCCTTGGTGACAGAATAATAACAATATAGTGTTACGGGGTAGCTAATGCGGTAGGATTCCGAGCTAACTAGGTTGGGGATATTTGATACAACAGATTAATAGTCAGAACGGCTCATAGGTAATCATTTGGTAAAGGTAAAGTAATAAAGAGTAGTCAAATGTCAAAAAGTTAAAATATAACTCGCTAACTTGGTATATGGTTAAGGTCTCTTCTCCGTTGCTTGATTCATACTTCCACCACCGGGGGAGAGGCCTACTATTTATACTAATGTTCATACTACTTCGTCCTCTGTAGTTAAGAAGTATCTCCTTAACAATTCAGTTTGTCAGAACAAAGTGTGAACACAGTTTGACCCTGAAACCTTGCCCTGCTCAACTTAGAGAATCTGCCCAACTGCTATTTCATCAGAGGGTGTCTCCACTCCACCAGTAGACAGTCCCCAGCCCCCCCGCCATGATAGACGATATATGAATATGCAGTCCAAATGCCTACATACTAATACTAATATGGAATATGGAGTAATCAGTTCTGATATCCAGCTATGAAAGGATTATGCCGCAATATGCATATGCAGCGAGAAAATGAGAGAAGTAGTGTTCTCTAAAAATCGTTCCAAGCAGTTAAACCTATCTTGAAATGTGCTGTCATTCTGTGTTGCAAGTCCTCTTCCCGATACCTCTCAGAAGTTTCTAACTCCGGGAGTATGGGTTCGGATATATGCTCATCCTATGAAGCCATATACCTCGCTCTTGAATATTAGGTAAGCTTTTCCCACTAGGGTAATAATATATGCCTGCTACAGGATTAGCCTCTTCCTCCCTGCTGACCTCTATAGCCATGCCGACACTGTGAAACCTAGATTATTCAATTCCATGGGCTGAGCAGATTCGAACGCACTCTATGCTGATGCTGTCCGAGTACTTGTTGAATGATGGTCCATACTTTTGTGCTTTAGTTTCCCGTGCAAGTACTTTCAAATCGTTGCCTACTCTGTGCTACAGGCATGTAGACACTTCAAAACCTACACCAGTCAATTCCTCTCAAGAGGTTCCAATGATACCCTTCTCTAATCTGGCCGACATTTGCCCACTGATGTATCTGCCTTGCTCTCCCTGCTGACCTCTAAAGTGATGCTACCACTTCAGAACCTAGACCATTAAATTCCCCTTAACCTGCAGATTTCAACGCACCCTGTCCCACTACTGTCAGACTACTCGTTGGAGATTTATCTATACTTTTGTACTTTTGTTTCCCAGGCTTGTACTTTCAAATTGTGGGCTATTGAGTCCTACAGGCATGCTGATGCATCAAGACCAATACCATTCAATTCCCCAGATTTGTACCTTTAGACCGATAGCTGCTAAGAACTAGAACCATGCTTATATTTTTTAGACTTGCTTTAATACATACATTCCTATTGTAGTATCTAAAAGAGTCGAATAAGTAAACATAAGTAATACTAGATTGACCTTTCGGGACTATTTCCCCCAGGTTTGGGTATTCTTCACAGTTTTCCCCAACTCATTCAAAGTTCGTGAAGGTGGAGTTGTTTATTTAGGAGGTATCAGATGATACAATTACCCTATGGGGAATAGCTTGCCTAATATTGAAGAGTGAGGTATCTGGCTTCATACGATAACCATGTATCCGAACCTAGGCTCCTGAAGTTACGAGCTTCCGAGAGGCATCTGGAAGACAACTAGGACCAGTAGACGAGAGTATGTTTCAAGATAGGTCAAAACTGATTGGAACGATATTTAGAGAACACTGCTCCTCTCCCCAGGTGGTTGAAGAATCATCAAGCAATGGAGAAGAAATCTTAACAATATAATAGGTTAGCAAGTTATATTTTACTCTTTGATATTTGATTAAAGTTTATTACTTTACCTTTACCAAACGACTACCTATGAGCCTTCCTGACTAATAATCTGTTGTCTTGAATATCCTTGGCCTGGTTAGCTCAGAATCCTACTATGTTAGCTACCCCGTAATACCATATTGTTATTCTTCTGTCACCAAGGGTCATATCCTACCTCATACTATCAGACTTGATAGCCTCTATGATCTTATTGTTAGGTGGTAGCTTGGGCGTGAGGTATTCCGTCAGCTAGGACCTTAATGGTAATTATATCGGAGAACTCGTTAACAAGACACGAGTAATGTAGGCTAGATAAAATGGTTCACTTCGGTATAGATAGTCGAAGTATTGGTAACGATATAAAAGTGTAGATAACTTATTATATTGATAAGATCTCTTCTCCGTGCTTGTTGTGTCTAATAGCAGCAAAGATGCTTTGATATTTATATTCCGTGTCTGAGCAATCGCGGTATACATGCTAACTGTATACTAATTAAGTATCTTGCCCGCAACTCTGTGAACTTCACCTGAGTGCGAACACTCGTGGACCCTGAAAACTTTCTACCACACCTTTTGCTCCCATGGCCAACTTATCAGTTTGCGCTTCTGTTATCCCTGATGGTGTGGAGACCACGTCAGGTGTCAGCTCATCCGTTTATCCGTTGACAACAATGGTTACGAATTATCTTGCCCCCGTGCTCATCGCGGGTAGTCTAACTGGCTGGACCGAAGATGGCCATTCTTCGTTGGTTGGTTCCGTCGAGAATTCGACATGCGACTGCATGTCGTATTCTGGTCTTCCGGCATTACACGACTTGTCCTCGGGATCGTACCTATGGGCTTCTTCCCTCAGACTCCATCTTTTACCAACTTGTCCTCTGTGGATGCACCCGATCCACTTACTGGGCATAGTTACCTTCTTCATACTCTATACAACTGTGTAGGTACGAGGGGTCTAACTTTCGTGCGAAACGTCCTGTTACATTCGACCCACTCTGCCGACTGTCAGTCTTCAAGTGTCTGTAACTTTATACCCCGTTGTCCGATTCACCTGCTTCCACTTGCATAAGGTGTCCGAAGGTCTCCCGTCATATACCCTGCGAACAGGATCCGGTCGGACGGACGGCCGCGACGTACACGGTGTTATAAGATGTTTTCCATTGATAGTGGTCTTTGGTGTTGGGACGCAACTACCCAGGCGGCCAGTGAGGACGCGCCGTCCCAACGCCGGAGCTGGAGGGAGGTGTTATCTTTTTTCTTCGAAGTTCGTGTGTGTTAAGGTAGGGTAAGCTTGCCTTGTAAATCCTTACGGGGAGTTCGTGCGCCTAACACCTGTACTATCCTCTTTTCATCCTCGAAATCCGTACTGAGACTGCTATTAATGCAACTCAACCAACTGAACAACCCTTGAACTATTGGGAACAGAATTAGAGGCTGGAGTTACATTACCATACTCCACTCCTTCAGCCCCACCAACCGTCCTATCCCGACCGTCAACACCAGAGACAATTATTCCCCCATGATTCTCTACTGCTTGCCTTGAAAAAATCTCCAAAGAATATCAGGATTTTAACCATTGACAGGAACAAAACTGGTGGCACAAAAAATACAGGTCATTTCGTCACCCAGTTCCTTCCCTGATTCCAAGGACAAAAGCCTATTGTTATCCCATTTGTCAGAAAAAACATCGGATACTCTTTTTAATTTTCTATCAGACAAACATGATGGAAAACCAACATGAATCACCCTTTCTCTTCGAAACCTCCTCCCATTATGAATTACCAAATGATCCTATAGGAGATGATGGTTGCTCAACACCTGATGCGTCATCTTTGGTCCCATTATCTGGACCTCTTAAAATTTCCTTTGGACCTGGCTCATTAGCAATAAGTTGATCCACAAGCGTAGCTTTCAAGATAGGAAAGTCGGCAACCCACTCAAAGTTCAGACAACATTCGAGAAACCCCACAAATCCTACGGCACTGATTAAAAGACAAATTCCTCAAGCATTTCGTTTTCTTTCATCAACCATATATGAGAGTCACGATGAAAATCAAATATCTCTAGGCGCGTTATCAGACGATGCTAGGGTTCTGTACACCAACCTACAATTGCTACAAACCCGATTCGTAAAGGGGGAATCAATTGCCGACAAGGAATTAGGCCATCATCAGCAAAAGAAATACCTTGCGTTCTGGCTCTCCCCGCTCACCCTGTGTGCCGGACGTTCCAGGCGCTTATAACGTAAACTCTTGTTCTTGGTGCGTCCACCAGGTCTCATTCGGACCGGAAGTAAAAGGGCCGCGTCCCATGCGTCCGGACGGGCAAGTCAGCGTCCAGAGGCATTGAACGCGGCCATTGTGCATCCGGACGCATTGGACCCACCCTGGCGCAGCCACCCTCCTGATACTCTACCCCCAGCGCCCAGCCTGTTCATCCCTTCGCTCCCAATACACCTGTTCCCATGCTGGCCTTTTGCCGACGTCTTACGGCCGGGACATCTCACCTTCCGGCCTTCCCCCCCAGTATGCCCGCCCACCAGCTTTCTTTCCATGACACCCTCTCTCCTTTAACCCCGTCACTAACCTCACCCTGAATCCATTTCTCATCTGGAACCCCACCAACATCACCTTCGCTGCTTCCACACTCCCGGATTCCCTCAGTCCTCTGGCGTATTCGGCGAACGTTTTGCCGTCATTACTTCCTCCGCCCTCATCCCTCCCAATACTTTCAGCCCTTCCTCCTCCACTCTCTGATCCCAGCCCCTCTTCTCCCATACCCGGCGGACGTTCCCCCGCTCTGGCCCTTTCGTGAGGCTCTCCCCTCAGCTCTCCTCATCCTATCTCGTCTACTCCATGTCTCTCACCGCCTCCCCAGCCTCTTACAGTCCGCTCCCAGGCTCCCACTGGCTTCCCCGGGCTCTTACAGTCCGCTCGCAGGCTCCCGCCATCTGCCCCGGCCTCTTACAGTCCGCTCACGGGCTCCCACTCTCTTCCCCGGCTTCTCACAGACCTCCAGACTTATTCCCGTGCCTGTCAACCTACAGCTGCCCGCTAGACGACTTACCCAAGCATGCGTAGTTTATAACCATGTGCCCGACACATTCCCATGCCTTCCGAACCTACAATTGCCCACTAGATGCCTTACTCATACTTGCGTGGCTTATAACCATCCGCGCAATTCATTCTCATGCCTTTCCTGCCCACTGACTCGCACACTACTATTGTTTGACCATTCCTGACCCTTTTTGCACGCGTAATTTAATTTAATTTTATTACATATATATATACGATCAGTGAGTGATGTTAAAACCATTCTCCCTATCCTCTCCATCGGTTTTTTCAACATGCGATTCCGCCTTCCAACGGTCTTGAAACTGTGCTGCACCAACCAGTGCTCCCGGATTGAGCCCATGTTCTCACCGCAGCTCGTGCCGAGCTTGTCCTCCTCCTGTATCCACAAGGCCGCCAGCGGCCTCCAATTCATCCAGCTCTGTATCACTACCAAACTTCCACCTCGATGCGTCCTCATCATTGTCATATCCCGCCGTCCTCTTGACCTGCTTTCCCCGCTCTTTCGCGATTCTGGCTCCAATGTCGTCCTTATCTTCGGATTATTCGACGTTGCCAAACTCTTCCCATTTTGCCCCCGGCTCGTGTCTGACATTCCAGCAGGACTATCTATCCTTTAGCTGACCGTTCACCCAACTCGAGTACTTGCTGTTTTCAAAAGGGGCCGTATGCCCGGGCCGTCGGGGGATCTGGACACTTTCGAAACCTGCCAGTACACACTGTTTTTCTTACCCCCGGAAGTGGCCCTTGTGAAAGCCGCATTATCGATAGAGATGCCAGTACGCCAACATCGCAGTGAGTGAAATAATATGGCAGCTGTCAAACAGATAAACGGGCAATTGATCTTATCCAGGCAACCCTCATCCGTCATGCCTTTCCTTTTCGGGCCAGAGTAATATTGAGCCAATATCACACCCGGAATCTGGGGTGCTAGGAATCTAAGAGAAATTGGCTGTCCACCGGATTAGATCGATTTACTCTTACTCCGATCAGAAACAATCCCGACAAATGTCAAAAAGATACCTCATAGCTGCCCAGCGGGCAAATGAACCTATCATCTTCCAGTAGGTATTCCACTCTTCGTGCGCAGGCTGTAGGATCCTCAATATTGAGCTTATAGACTTCTGTTCTAGCCTTCTTTGCAGTATGCAGATACTAAGATCTTTGTCCGCAGTGCTTTGCCCGGATCTGCAAATCAGTAACCAGCGGCCAGTACATTTAGTCTAGGATTGCATGTTGGTTATCGATGAAGGGCAACGTACCTGGTCATTTGAGGGCGGGGTAGTATCAGCAAAGTCGGGAAAGCCTAATTTGGTCCGGGGATCGCTCCAACATGTGCGGACCTCTTCGGTCAAGGTAATTGAATCCGGTAACGGATTGCCAAAGATCGTCCAGTCCCTCTTCAGGTCACGGGATCTGGCCAGAATGCTACGCTCAAGTCCGGTTGCCATATTTCGCCTACTGCTAGCTGACTGTCCTCCACTATCTAATTCCCGCACCATTGGATCTGGGTGACTTGGGGTTATCACCGGCATCGCAAGTGGATTCAAGTCTGCGGGCGAACTGTAGGGAATGGCAGATGTAAAAGCGTTTTGGCTAACTCGTACATGAGCAGATGTTCTCCGTCCGGGGTAACTAATCCTCCTGCTGGAATTCTTGGTATTCCCATAGGTGATGGTCAGTATTGAGCGCTGCGAGCTAAGGAACTGATGCCTAATTTGTCTTTGCACTCCACAGGCCGATCGATGATCTGTATCATCCCCATGCTGGCCTAACTCATTCTCCTCACTCTCCTCACTCTCCTTACTCTGACCATCATTACCCTCCTATTACCCATCATTAGAGTCTAGACTCTGATCCGCTGACTCTAAGACCTGCTGCCGGTTGTACAGGACAGGCTCTGGTACCTGGAGTCGTGAAGAAGCTGGCTCCGGCATGGGATCCCTCCTTCGACCTACAGCGGACCGAGCCATAACAGACCCAACACTGGGCGATGTGATTATAGTTAATCCGTCCCTGGACCCAGATCCCCGGCAACGTCCGCGATGGACCTCCCTTTGCCTTTGCCTTTCCTGTGTCGATGAACGTCCTCGGTCCGCTATAAGCCGCCGCTGTTGTTGTGAGATAGTATGCAGGTGAATAGTGATAGAAGAGAATTGCAGTGTATGACGTTAAGGTGCAGGTGGTGTCAGGAAGCATCTATTGGTAGGTAGCTAAGGGTAAGATATAGGGTGGGAACTTGGAAGATCGAAATGGTCGGCCCAGCTTCCTTAAGAACTAGGGACATTCACAGTTCATCACTCCTGTTCATGTCCGCTGGTGTCAGCACACACCGCGCGTCCAAATTGCAGCTTGATACCTGAATAGGAATTTGCACCCGAAGACTTGGCCGCGCTGCGATTTCACTGGGGCAATACGAGTGTTAGGTAATTGTGGTTCCTGAACCAAATGATAAAAGGTTTATCAGAATGTACTGACTAATCTAGTTTGAGTAGGTCTGCCAAAGGGATAGAAACACATGCGGGTAATGCTAGGGCACGGGCCCAGACGCTAATCTCAGAAAGTGAAAGCTGCCGCTAAGGCTCAATTGATGGGATATAAGATGAAAAGCTAGGATAGGAATAGTAATGAAAGGAGCAACCCCGAACGAAAAACAGCTAGAGAAGAAGAATGATCCGCACAAGTCCAAGGAGCAAACCGCTAAAACCAGCAGAGAGAACATATACCAAACGAAAAAGAGCAGGAAAAGAGCAACAATGATTTGCGAAGATTCCCAGAGCAGGTCCCACAAGGCGACCCGGTAAACGCAGTACAGCTAGTGGTAAACAAGAATGGTGTGCAAAGCTCTAAAAGGGACCCTGTAGAGCAACAAAGTGTCCATAGACTACATTGGGTTTGCGCAACCTGGAACAGCAACAGCCGGGCCAATCCAATAAAGAAATGTGTGGGAAAAAATACAAGACTAACGCGCAAAACTCTAAAAGTTAAACTCCAATTGAAAAACACCCAAAGGAAACACCCGCAGGATCTGCGGACAGTCGCAGGTCTAAATTAAGTATACTGATCAGGGCAAGCAGCCCAGACCTAGCGGGCTAATCTAAAACAGAAATAGTCAGGAAACTCCGAGAATAATATGAACTCTAGAAACACAAGTGAAAACACCAAAAGGAAAAGTCGAAGGGTCGATCATGGCCTAGTACTTGTAAATTGCTTGAAATGGACCTGCGTCCTCAGCTAGCTAGACATTAGCCACATTGGTCGGGGCAGGAGAGCTTTGTTTGCAGAGCAAGTGAGCCAGAACAGAAACAGGCTTGAGCGGACTCCTAACGCCCATTTCTGCCGGAACTGTGGCAGACCTTGCCAACAGAATGGATGAAAAACCTGGTAGTCGTAACCGGAACTTACCAGGTGTAGAGTATGCACTCGAGTCCGTTGGAGAGTCAGCGGGCAGCCTTAATTGTTGTCCGACTTCTTCAGCCATAGGAATATCCGCACACACATCGCCGGTACGCGGATCCGAGGGGGAATGGCTTCTGCCGGGCGTATCGACTTGTGTCGCCAATCTGTTGACAGGCTGCTCGGCATCTAAGGCCAGCATCACAAGATGTGCAGCTGACCTTCTCACCTCTGCCAGCTCAGTGGCTGCGGACGCATGATCATGACTCGGATTGGGAGTAAACGGAGACGGACTGTTTGTCGGACTTGGCCTGTCAGCAAGTTGCCGACTCAGATTATGCTTCCCATCGCGTGTGTCCGGCTGAACCTCAATGTCAGCATCGATTGCCCCCACCTGGCGGGCCACCTTGCTCAGGGGTTCCGGACTTCCATCCGAACCGTATGGCTCATCGGACTCTTGGATGACCGCGAGGTTGCATTTACCACTGTTATTGGCTGGCATCCGGGATGCTTTCTTTAGGTCAGTCTCCCGTTCTCCTTGTCTACTAGACCTCAAAACACGAGTACCCAAGTTAGCACGAGGGACAGAAGCTTGGGTACCAGAAGACTCTGGCTCTGATTTGCCAACATGCGCCCAATTGATGCGGTGTGTTCGCCTAGTCTTTTTTGTGGTATTACCACTCCTGGGAGTCCTTGATGACGTGGTTCGCTTTGCGGCCGCCGCGGATGACTCAGGCTGGTGGCGATCTGAGCTGTGTCCAATAGTGCTACAGGCGGACCCGTCATCCGAGGTGTATGGGGAGGTGCCCCAGTTATCACGAGGAGCAAACCTGATCTCACCAGGAGGAGGAGTACTATCCTCTGTATCATTGCTTCGATGGCAACAGAAGAGCAGATCAATTGGTTCGCTTGGCGGATTCAAAGACCACCATATGCGGACAAGTCGGCTATTTGTGATTCGGATCATTTCAGCAAGCGGCAGCAGCTCCTCTGGATCGTCCTGCAGCAGACGTGTGCCCTGTCTCGTCGCAACAATAAGAATACGAAATCCGCCTCCCGGTGCCATGGCTTTGTCTATGCCCGCTAGCAGGTTCGGAAAGGTGGGCTCAGTTAGCTCCATCCAGTAAACATGTCCACGACTTTCCCACTGGATCTTGTCCATCCCGACGGGAAGTGGGTTGGTTGGGCAGACTACGGATGGCTCATCTATCCAGAGGCGGACAGACCGCGGACCGGCGAGACCAGCAGAAGCTGTATTAGCATATATGGTACATGTTTATTGCCGACGCTTGGGGATAACTTACGATCATTGCTGGTGGGGTGGGGTCCGCAACCGGAACAGTGGCAACAGGTGCTCTCAACATGTCTCTTAAGATAGCCTGATGTTTTTTTGCTATGTGCTTTAGCAAAAGGTCGAGGCATTCGGTAAAAGGTTCGCCACGGGGGTTATCAGCCTGCCAGAGTCCCGACCTCTGGCTAACAGGCTGGAGGGTAACAGCATGTGCCTGGATGGTCGCCCATTGTGCGGCTGAACTCTGCTTCCACCCTGGGATCCTGTCTTGCTCCATCTTATGTTTCATAGCATTTCGCCAGGCTTTATACTGCGGACTATAGGTTCGTGGGTGGGGGAAGCCGCAAACGTACATGCACCAGGTAACATCGCCGTCGTTTTTAAAGGATGCCAATTTTTCGAAAGTGAGACCGACCTTTGAGGCTCCTATTGTAATAGTGATCGGGGTGTTAGGGGTGGTTGATGGATCTGAAAGAGGCTGTTTTTGGGCGGGGTTTAAATAGTCCCTCAGCGGATAGAGGATGGCCGCTAGTAGATGGTGGTACTTTTGAAGAAGAATGATTGTAAAAGATCTGAAAATCGAAACAGAGCGGGCCTGGCGGACGGTAAAGGGAGTTCTGCGGATGGTAATGGCTGTGAAGGGGTTCTTGGCTAGGGAAATGAAGATAGGTAATCTGAAATGAGCTGAGGATATACTGGTGATACTGCGGACGAGTGAGAGGTTCTGCTGAGCTTTGTGGGTCCTGTTAGGAGGTGCTGGCGGATCGAGGATGTGATTGTGATTGGGGAAAGGATTATGGAGAGAAGATGGAAGGGGGGGAAGAGAGGGGTTATATAGGCCGCACGAGGACAGTTTTAATAGGGTTCACAGGATTGTACCCTGTACAAACTTGAATATCTTGAAAGGTCACGTGACCCACCCACAATGACAATAGGTTTCAGATCAGGTTTTAGGCCGTAACAGAGCCAAATGGGAGCCGTGACCCATGAGCCAAGGCTCCCATAGTCTCATCTCAACAAAGAACAGGTTTCACAAGTTAAACTGTGAATAACGGTTGGCAGCTTGAATGTCTGGACCCGTTCGTCATCCGACTAAATAAACTTTAAATTTTCTCGATTTACCCCTTGAAAGAACCCTACCCTTCACTTTGAAAGACTGAGTCTGGTGCAGCCGCTCAGCCCATCTGCTTACGCATCTGCCAGACTACTTGAAAGAGAAACACCACACACTATAACCTCAATGAGAAGAAAGTGCCCTTATTGCAGGCGACGTTATCAACAAGCCACTGCATATGAAAAACACCTTCAGACAATTCATGTTGATATCGGTCTTTCCCTCAGCGCGATTGCGGACGCAGCTTCCATAGGACATACTTTTGTTGGTGATCAACTTCAAAACCTGACCCACTCAGACTACGAATCTGATTGCAAGCTGGAGATCCCAGATTTCCATTCGGCAAGTGGTGAGATAGATGGTAGGCAGAACGATTCAGACACAGAAGAAATTTGCCACCGACCAGTCCGCGTGCGCCCTGCGGGTCAAGAAACTATTCCCTGTGCCGGCAGACGAGTCAGGGAAGTTGCTGGCTATACAGAGCTCAACAAGGCTATGACCGATGACCCTTGGAGCCCTTTCTCATCTGAAAACGACTTTAATTGGGCAAGCTGGTTTGTCCGGAGCAAGGTAGCCAAGTCGCAGATCAACGCGTACTTTGCGGAAGGTTTAGGTGGTACGGAAAGCAGATCATTCCGGTCCGCCTATACCTTGCGACAACACCTCGACATACTGGACCCATTTCGTGAATAGTTGGTGTGGGCGGAAGCCAGTATTGATGATGGTCCCCAGGCAAAAACTTTCTATTATCAAAAGATTATTGACTGTGTCTGCTACCTGATCCGTCAGGTCGCGTATAGCCCAGATATGGTTTACACATCTATTCGAGAATAGGATTCCAGTGGGGAGCGATTATATTCAGAGATGCATACGGCGGACTGGTGGTGGGATATGCAGGTATGAGATAGGTCCTGACAAGTTCTTGGAGTGGTGTTTCCAGTACTAACAGCCTATTCCATTCCTTGGTAGAAAGCTTTGCCCGCCGGGTCCACAGTTGTGCCCATTATCGGATTGTCTGACCAGACACACCTTACCATGTTCTCCAGAGATAAGAAAGCCTGGCCGGTATACATGACGATCGGCAATATCCTTTCGAAAACAAGAAGCAGCCCTGCCAAAATGCCAATCCTGCTTCTGGCATTGCTTCCAGTACTGCCAAAGTTCACTGGCGAATCAGCCCGTGCCAACCAAGCCCAGCGGCAGACCAACGCGGATATCCTCCGGGCTGTCTTCGATCTTGTCCTGGCACCATTACAGCAGGTTGTCTGAGAAGGAACGGTAATGGATTGTGCAGACGGCAAAACACGCCTTTGTTTTCCCATTTTGTTTGCCTGGATCGCGGATCATGCTGAGCATGCAGCCTTGCAAGTAATAGGCAGCAAGTCATGCCCAAAGTGTCAGGTTCCGTGCGAGGAGCTCAGTGGGGATGCGCGGCGGATATATGAGACCCGCGACTCCCTGCTATAGAGAGAGAAAGCCTTGAGGCATGAGCCGGCAGAAGCGGCCGGCATTGCAGAATACTTTCCGCGGTTGGGCGTGAAAATATGAAACAAGGTATTCACCAGACTCCACCGAGTAAGCCCGCTGACCTCCACAAGCCGGACCTCTTGCACAACATCCACCTTGGCTTATTCAAACATATGATGGAATAGGTGGAAGGATTCCCGAAAAAGCATAAACCGTAGCAGGTGTTCGACGATGCTTGGAAAGAAATGCCTCCTTAACCCAGATTCAGTGTACCGAAAAAGGACTATCGCAAAATCACACAATGGCCAGGAAGGAGGTTCGCGATGTCGGCCGTTGTATTGCAGCCATATTGGCGTCCACACTGCGAAATCCAGACAGTTCCCAGTATCAGGATTTCAAGAGCGCTTTGAAGTGTATTACCGCGCTTGTGGACTTCACGCTCATAGCTCAATATCGCAGTCATACATCAGATACACTTTCCTACATGGAAAGCTACGTTCAGACATTCCACCGGATAAAGGACATTTTTCTTGAGTTCCGTACATCGAAGGCTACACGGGGTCAAGCAAATTGCCAGGATCGGGAGCTAAGGGAATTAATGGCAGATCAGCGTGCTAAAGAAGTTCACCATAGAAGTGTCGCTAATTGCCTTCAGCTGGCTGAGCAAGAGAGGGTTGAAATGTCTGGTCTGCGGGCAGATTTGATACGGCGTGAGAACCACTTCAACCTCATCAAGATGCACTACCTGACTCACTTTGCCTCCCATGTATGGCGTTTTGGATCCATATCGATGTATTCAACCGAGATCGGTGAACTAGCACCTAAGGATCCCATTAAAGATGTCTACCGCAGGTCAAGCAAGAATGAAGCCGCCCAACAGATCTTGTCGCACTATGGCCGCCAGCCCACCCTAGGAATAGGGTTGCAGACAATAGAAGCACTTTCGAAAGTTGAAAGTGTGATCATGGTAGAAGATAGTGGGATGGAAATGCGGAATGTTTCAAGTCGCAGCACACCTCACCGGGTTCTTAAAAGCGGTATGAAGAACACCCGCACGCTGACCGAATTATGCACCGCCCTCGATATCCATTATTCCAACATGATGGAGGAGATACTGCGTTTTATTAGGCACACTGCTGCGAATGACCGCCGGTTGCCTGCGGACCCACCGAACTGGGGTTACTTCCTGTAGAAGGATTTGCTCAGCATGTAATCCCAGTGCCTGACTTTCAGGAAACTGACAGGTTCCAGATCCACTGGGCTCGCTGTACTGGAACGAAGGCATTCCGCAACGGTGGCTCTAGAAACGATTGGGTGTGGGTCCAGACTGGTGGGGAAGCGAACTATGGAGATTTACGAGGACGCGTAGTGGCTCGGTTGCTAGCACTGTTTAAGATAAGAAATATTCTAAGTGAGGCCGCAGCCGTCCATCGCCTGGCATTAGTTCGCATACTCAATCCGATCAATGGTGGCAGATTTCACATTCCGTGCGGACATATTCGAGTCGGCAACCGGATCAATGGTCGAGACATGCGAATACTCCGTATAGGGGCAGTGATTGGACAGGCGCAGGTAATGCCTAGCGGTAAGAAGCAATGGATAGTTAATCACAGGATTGATCTGAGGACGTTTAATGAAATATATTAAATTATTCTATCCAATTATGTACAGTATTTATTTGGCCGAGTTGAAACTGGGCACTTGAGGTGGCAGTTTACCTATCGAGGGTCCTGCTTCAACTTGGCCGCGAGAGTACTACACGATCCGCGGGCATTTAAGGCAATGTTTTAAATAGGTTGATTTTTTCTGCATGAATATACGGCCAAGTTGAAGCCGTACGCTTAAGGTGGCAGTGCCCATATTCAGTGTCCGGCTTCAACTCGGCAGTGGGAGTACTACACAATTGGTGGGCCTTTAAGGCAATGTTTTAAATAGGTTGAATTGTTCCACACAAATATCCGGCTGGGTTGAAGCTGGACACTTAAGGTGGCAGTTCCCATATTGAGTGTCCGGCTTCAACTTGGCCGCAGGAGTAATACATGATTCGCGGACATTGAAGGGAATGTTTTAAATACGATGAATTGTTCTGTATGAATATACGGCCAACTTGAAGCCGTACACTTATGGTGGCAGTGCCCATATTGCGTGTCCGGCTTCCACTCGGCCGCAGGAGTACTACATGATCCGTGGGGATTAAGGGAATGTTTTAAATAGAATGAATTGAATAGGCGGCCAGGTTAAAGCCGGCGACTTATGGAAGAGATTCCCATACAAAGTGTCCGGGTTCAACTCGGCCACCTGAGTTCTGCGCATGATTAATGCGACACTATGCTCTCCTGTGGGGAGGGAAGCCAACCAAAGTAGGGGGTCTGCATGGCGGCCGCGCCGGGCGTCTTGTGCACAGTAAGGGAATTATAGAAGTGACCGTAAGGTGCAGACTAAGAAAAAAGCGACCTAGGATGGCAGCGGATGGAAGCCGATGGAAGCGGAGAGATCTAGGTCACCAAAGGTGGGAGGGTAGCAGAGATGGCCGCCGGATGCGCGCAACCTCAAGGTGTAGGCAGGAGGCCAGTAGACAAGAGGTTAAGGGGGCGGATACAAGGGGGAGGCACTAGGAGGGGGTGGGGCCGCTACAAGCGCGTCGGACGCTGTGGAGAGAAAGTGGACCGTCTGTGTGCACCAGACGCAAGAGATGAAAGGCAAAGAATGAACCGGAGATCCCGGAGGACCGGACGCAAAGAGGAGACACTATTCGTCCGGAAGCTGGCTCCGTCCGTCCGGAGAAAAAGCTCTTTTTGCTGATGACTGCGCCATGAGTTCTCCTATCTTGACCTTGTAATCCAACTTGTCATAATTAACGAGTAGGACCTTGACTTCTCCTCTGTAATCTGCATCGATAACCCCTGCATCTAACGTGATACCTTTGGTAGCCAAGCCACTCCTTGGTGCTATGTGACTGTAGGTTCCTTTTGGTACTGCGATTGCTAAACCGATTTTGACTAGTGCTCGGTTGTTGGCAGGGATAAGTATGTCTTCGATACTATAGTGGTCGTGTCCTGCTGCAAGCTTTGACCCTTTTGTTGGGATTCGAGCTTTCTCATTCAGCCTTTGAATCCAAATACCTATTTCCTTTTCCTCATGGGGAAATTCCAGTTCGTGCTGTCCTGAATCTGTCCCCCACCCAACGGCGATTTGGAATTTTCCGAAGTGTTGAGGTTTCAAAATTTGTTTTTCGCCATGAGTAGCTCCCTCTTCAGGGCGGTACTCCGGCCGCCTACTTAAAGCGTCAGGCTTTCCTACTTTGGTGCCTGGTCGGTAGATGATTTTAAAATTAAAACCACCCAGTTTCTGTGCCCACCAAATCTGTCTATGCGTCCTGGCCTTTGTTGTAAGAAAATATTGTAGGTTCTGATAATTGGTATAGACAGTTATTGGTTTCTCAGTTCCTTCCAAGTAATGTTTCCATTCCATGAAGGCAACAAGGATAGCCAAAAATTCTTTGTCATAGATGTCGTAGTTTCGCTCAGCTGTGCTAAGCTTTCGGGAATGGAAGGCGACAAGATAAAGTCTTTTTCAATGAAACTGCGACAGGATGCATCCTAGTGCATAATCGCTGGCATCTGTTTCCACAACCGTGTCAAGTTCTGGATGGAAATGAAATAGGATTGGTGCTCATATGAAGCAGTGCTAGAGGTCATCGAAGGCCTCTTGTTGTTCTTTGACCCAAAGGAATTTCTTGGGGTCTTCTTTTAACAGATGAGTTATCGAGGCACAGATAGCCAAGAAGTTCTTAATGAATCGTCCGTAACTGTTCGTGAACCCGAGCAAAATCTGAACATCGTTAACCAAGGCTTGAGCTCTCCAAGCCTTCACAGATTCCACCTTCTTCTCATTCATTGTTACCCCATCCTTTGCCACAACATAGCCCAAAAAGTCCACCTTTTTTAAAGGACATACGCTTTTCTCCAAGGAAATAGCCATTTGGTATTCGCGGAGCCTTTGCAGAACCTTTCCAATGAGTATAATATGTTCTTTGACCATCTTGAGATAGATAAGAATATCGTCAATATATACAACAACTCCTTGCTCAAGAAATTCCCGTAGGATCTCGTTCATCATAGTTTGGAAGGTGGCTGGTGCATTGACTAACCCAAAAGGCATTACTCGGTATTGATAATGTCCATACCGGGTTCGAAAAGCGGTTTTCCATTCATCTTCTTTATGAATTCTGATCAGATGGAAACCATCTTTCAGGTCTAACTTCGTAAAGGTTTGAGCATCATGGACTTGATCTCTCAATTCCGTCATTAGGGGGATAGGATATTTGTTGTGAATCGTGACTTTATTTAGTCCTCGGTAGTGAACAACAAGCCTTAGGCGACCATCCGATTTTGGAACGATAAGGATGCGTGCGCCAGCTCGTGATTTGCTCAGGGAAATCTTTCCTTGTTTGAGCATATCATCAAGGTATTTGCGTAGCACCTCAAGTTGTTTTTGAGATAAGGGGTATATTGGACCCCATGGTGGCTGGGTATTAGGTTTGAGGTCAATCGCATGGTCGAAGGTACGGCAAGGTGCGAATTTCTCTGCCGTAGAAGGATGGAATAGGTTGAGGGAGTCGTGATACCTTTCCTGTAGCCGGTCGATAATGGTAACCGTTTCGTCATCAAACCTTTCCATTCAACCGATGACCACAGCGTTTGGGTCATTTAAAACGTCTTTATCCAATTCTACTGACATTCCTTCGTTTTCGGGAAGGAAGTGCGATCGGCAATCGTGATCCTCCAAGGACCAGTTTTTGTGTTTGCGATATCGGTGATAGGTTGTTCCTGATGCCACCATCCGAATGGTATTTGGATACCATATTTTCCTGCCAGAGCTATTTCGCAGGAAATATGAGAAAGGTGTTGATTGTTTCCTATTCTAGGAATAGAGGTTTCATGAAATTCGTTCCACCAGAAGCAATGTTTTCTCCCGTGAACACTTGAATTTGAACTACATCGGTTCTCGAGTGTTACGGGTATGTGTAGGTCTTCAACGAGTTGCTCGTTGATGCGGAAAATATTCAATCCAGAATCTAATAGAACGGGAATTCCGTAGCGTTTGCCGAGGATATATATTTGCCCATATCCTGCAGGACAGTTATAGCCTTCAGGTGCACGTATATCGGGATCTGCCCATCAATCAGTTCGCTTAGTGCGTAATTGTAGTTGTTGCTTGCCCCGTTTAGGCATACTGTGTATGATATAATTGCCCATGTTTGTGACAACGCCCGCGTTGTTTTGACCACTAAGGTCTCCTCAGACAAACTGTCACAATAAAAATTAAGATAGCGTATACTTCTGGCCAGCCCACTACAAGTAGTCTTTACCCCCTGCCGAGGAGTTCCCAAAATCATAAAGCCCACTAAATGAACCAAATACCAACGCCAAAATATGCAAAAAAATAAAATAAAATAAAATAAAACTTCTCTATCGTGTAAGATGGTTGTTGTACCGACTTCTGTTTTGTTGATGCATAGCAACAGGTGTTGTTGCATGAACGTGTTTTTACGCGAGGAGGGGGTATAAGGGGTGATCATGTGATCATAATTCTCTACCGTCCGCTGTGGTCTAGCGGTTTGCTGGAATTGGCTCCTCCAGTATTACCCTTAAGGTGACGCGTTCAACTCCTGTTAAGGGCAAGAACAAATATAATTTGTACTGTCGTCATCAACGAGTCTCCATCCTCCAAGATGATGAAATGGTTCCCCCTAGGGGGGCAACCAAAAGTCCACCTTCCGGTGGCACCAAAAGTCCTTCCTGGGATGGCAATCTCCGTCCTCCTTCCGGTGGCACCAAAAGTCCTTCCTGGGATGGCAATCTCCGTCCTCCTTCGGGCAGACAAAAAAGTACCTGGTCCCTTAATTACACCATAGTGGCGGTGCCTGCAAATCAGTTGGATTGTCCAGGATCTGCAGCGAGAAATTTTGCATGAGCCCTAAGACTTTGCCAAGAACTTCTGAAACATGCCAAGGTGTAACTAGCCTGTGAAAAAAGAATTTTGTATTCACTTCCTGCTTGCCTTAATAATATGTGGTACCTGCTTGCTTCTCGAATCTAAGGCACGACTTAACGTGTCCTTGTCATTCTTAAAGACAAGATGGCACCCGCCCTAGTTTGTCCACTAAACGAGGCAGTATAAGGACTTATAAACATGGGAAAGGAAATACTTCAAATGATTTTTTCAACGCGTACACCTATGACATTTCTGTATCGGATAATTCCCATCCTTGGATAGGTATATCTCCCTGTACTCGGTTCATCTTACGGATTTGTTCTGAACGTGACGGTGGAGGGTTGTGAATAGCCAGTATTGAAGGTCGTTGCTTTCGATGAGGTTTAGGGTTTCCCCTATCATTATAAGCGAAGGTAGTTGCCACTACCATCTGCTTTCAACACTTTCTCCAGCTGTCGTTCCTGATGGTGCAACGAGTACATTGTTTTTCCCTCTTTCGTTTCTCAACCACATCTTCTGCGATTCCTTCCTGAGCTTTCTTCCAGTCTGTATGTTCATTCTTGGAATTATTTCCAGTTCGTTTCGGTGTTGTTGTCCGTGGAGATTTCCATCGAGAGGTATTATCCTTTCATGGTTTATCATTCTTTTTCTCAAACTTCGTGTTGAATCGCTTTTCTGACCCATCTCGCTTGTGCTTGGGGGCGGGGTTGTGAGGGGTCGATATAGATTTCAACAAATTTCCACGCTCGAGAAGTTCTTCTTCCTGTCTTCCAACTTCCCACAAGGTTTCTATCCAGTGATTGTTATTGGTAAACTTGAAGTAGGATAATCAACGAAGGATATCCTGCGGAAGTTTGCATTCAACCTTGACACTCGACGCTATTCCTGTGAGACCGGCCTTAATATTAAGATTCTCGCAGACTAAAAGGTATGTATCAATTCTGCCCTTATAGCTAATGTTATCCATTTCTTCTAGGGCTGGTCGTTCCTTTTCGATACCGATGTATTGTTTAATAATCTCTTGTCGAAAACGTTCTCACCTTGAAATGCTAGTGTCTTGAGTGTAACCAGCTAAACCCCCCATGACCTTCCGGTATTTCTCCGAAAAAGGTGCAACCTTATTTCCCTTAGTCTTTCCTAAGGCGAATACGATGCGATGTGAGTGGTTCTCCGATTGTGTGGGGTTGCTATCGAAGTAATCTTCACCTGCAGTTACCCAGTTTCTAACGTCTTGGTTATCTTCTTCTTTGAAGAAATAGGGAGGTTCCACAGTGTTTTTTATTGGTCGCTGTGAAGTACTAAGGCTTTGCATAAATTCCAGCATGGCTCTAGTACTGGGAGAAGCATCTCTTGGGAGCGATGGTCTTCGAGCATTTGCGTTCCGGACGTCCTCCTCTCCTGCCCTTGCCATCGCCTCCATCTTTGTCCTTATCATAATCATCATCGTCATCTGGGTCGAGATCTCCACCAGGATTACCTGGTGGGGGTGGTGGTTGATTGTTTTCTCCGCAATCAACTTCCTTTCATTTATTCTGTCGCCGAGTTGATGCTGCCTCTTTGTCAGGGTTGATACCTTCGGGTGGTATCCTATTACCCTAGCGGGAATAGCTTACCTAATAATTAAGAGCGAGGTATATGGCTTCATAGGATGACCATATATCCGAATACAAGTTCCCGGAGTTAGGAGCTTCACAGAGGCATCTGGAAGACGACTCGGAATACTAAATGAGAGCACATTTCAAGATATGTTCAACTGATTGGAACGATGTTTAGAGATTACTACTCCTCTCATTTTCTAGTTGCATATGCGATTAGCTGCATAATGCTTTGATAGCTGGATATCGAAAACTGATCACTGCATATTCCATACTACTATTGGTATGAAGGCATTTGGGCCGCATATTCTTTTATAGTCTATCATGACGAAGAGATCGAAGACTGTCTACTGGTTGAGTGGGGACACCCTCAGATGAAATAGCAGTTCGGGAGATTCTCTAAGTTGAACTGGGCAAGTTTTCAGGGTCACACGGTGTTCGCACTTTGTTCTGACGAGCTGAACTGTTAAGAAGATACTTCTTAACTAGAGAAGTCGAAGTAGCATGAACATTAGTATAAATAGAGGACTCTCTCCCGGTGGTTGAAGAATCATCAAGCAATGGAGAAGAGACCTTAACAATATAACAAGTTAGCGAGTTATATTCTAACTCTTTGATATTTGACTATACTTTATCACTTTACCTTTATCAAACAATTACCAACGAGCCTTCCTGACTATTAATCCGTTGTCTCGAATATCCTTGGCCTAGTTAGCTCGGAATCCTACCGCGTTAGCTACCCCGTAACATATCCAAGGGGTTTGTAGCCCTCAGTTAAAAGGTCAGGAGTCACCATCACCACCATCAGTTGGTGGAATCGTATAGTGAAGTTTTTCAGCACGATCCAATCTTGCAGTTAAGGTTTGTATTATAGCTTGAAATTCGAATCGTTGCTTGTCAAGGTGGTCTCTTGCCCTTTTATGATCCTTTTGTTGCTAAATGGTAACCTTGTCTTTGTGTTGCTTTAGTAGCTGATCCGCTCGTTCCTCGTGATCATGGAGAACTCGTTGTCAGGTAGAATCCTGATTCTTGAACAGATCTTTTTGTTCAAGAACCTCACGTTCCAGAATCTTATCACGGCCCTCCGCCAATTCTGCATCCTGTTTCTGCTGTGCCTCCTGTCGTGTATATTGACCGGCTATCTTGGCTGTTGGACATTCTCGCTCAACTCGTGTTGCTCCTTCCAACATTGTCAATGCTCACTTTACATCAGTTAGCTCCTGATCAACAATTGATTCGCCCTTTGCTGACCGGGTTTGTAGTAATTGTAGGCTGCCGTATTGCACCTTAGCATCATATGATAATACTTCGAGAGCTATTAGATTTTCATCTTGGCTCTGATGTATGGTGGACAAAATCATCCTGAATGCTTGAGCAATTTGTCGTTTAAGGAGTTCAGAAGGATTCGTGGGGTTTCTCGAGTGCTGGTGATGGGTTGAGCTGGAGTAAGGCTTTCGGATCCAATAAGGTGCGCTTGTGGATCCACTTATTGCTAGTGAGCTAGGTCCAGAGGGGATCATAAGAGATCCAGTTGACGGGGCGAAAGATGAAGCAAGAGGTGTTGAGCTTTCCTCATCTACCATGGGATAATCTGGTGTTTCATCACGGGAGGAGGTTTCAAAAGGAAATGGTGATCCAGGTTGGTTTTCCGACATTTTATTGAGGTATCAGATTAACAAGTCTGATAAGAATAGGTTTTGGTTTTCGCCTTTTGGAAGGAAATGGGTGACGAAGGGATTCTTATTGCGTATGCCACCAGTTCTGTTCAAGTGAATCAATATACTCCTGGTACTCATTTGAGATTTGATACAAGCGATCAACAGGAGGAGACAGATGAACACTGGTTTCCAGAGTTGACCATCGGGGCGGAGGGTTGGTGGGAGAGAAGGAGTGGAGCACAGTAATGTAACTTCGCCTGCTAACTCTGGTTCCCAATCGTCCAAGGGCTCTTCAGTTGGTTGAGATGCGTCAATGGCAGTCTCAGTAGGGTTTTGGAGGATGAAAAAAAGGTAATATAGGATCAAACAGGCAATCAAGTCTGATAGCATAAGGGAGAGTGTGAGCCTTCGTGACAGAAGAATAACAATATAGTGTTACAGGATAGCTAACATGGTAGGATGCTGGGCTAACTAGGCCAAGGATATTCGAGACAACAAATTAATAGTCAGGAAGGCTCGTTGATAATCGTTTGGAAAAGGTAAAGTAATAAAGAGTAGTCAAATATCAAAAAGTTAAACATAACTCGCTAACTTGTTATATTGTTAAGGACTCTCCTCCGTTGCTTGATGATTCTTCAATCATCGGGGGAGAGGCCTACTATTTATACTAATGTTCATGCTACTTCGACTTCTTTAGTTAAGAAGTATCTTCTTAACAATTCAGTTCATCAGAACAAAGTGCGAACACCGTTTGACCCTGAAAACTTGCCTGGCTCAACTCAGAAAATCTCTCCAACTGCTATTTCATCTGAGGGTGTCCCCACTCCACCAGTAGACAGTCTTCAATCTTTTCGTCATGATAGACTATGTATGAATATGTGGTCCAAATGCCTATATACCAATAGTAATATGGAATGTGGAGTGATCAGTTCCAATATCGAGTTATCAAAGCATTATGCAGCAATATGCATATGCGACTAGAGTGAGAGGAGTAGTGTTCTCCAAACATCGTTCCAATCAGCTAAACATATCTTCCAACGTGCTCTCATCCAATGGTCCGAGTTATCTTCCAGATGCCTCTAGGAAGCTCATAACTTCGGGAGCATAGGTTCGGATATATGGTCATCCTCTGAAGCCATATACCTCTCTCTTAATTATTAGGTAAGCTATTCGCGCTAGGGTAATACAATACTGCAACTACTTCCTGTTGAACTACTAACGCAACTCAAAATCCCGGTTTTGGCATTCCAGGAAACCGATGTTTACAACATCCATCGTGCACAATGCACAGGAACTCACCAATTTCGGAATCAAGAAATTCGGAATGATTTGATTTGGGTACAGGCCGGGAGTGAGAAGATCTATCGTGCGCTGAGGGGTCGTCTCCGGACAAAGCTTGTGGTGCTCTTTAAAATCAGGGACTGCAGCCAAGACACTGGCCAGCAGTTGGTAGGCGTTCAGATATTGAGCCCTGTGAACTCAGGCCAGCCCTCTGATATATACAGACTTGTTACGGTTCAGCTGAGAGAAGATGAGCAAGAGTTTACTTTGGTTGACATAGGGACAATTCTTGACCTGGCTCATCTCATTTCAGAGGGAGACCGGCGCTGGGTCGTCAACAGCCGTATTGACTTGAGGATGTATAACGCAATTTACTACTAATTCAACCGCGGGTATGATGATGGATATGTGCAGAGGCATGTATCGCGTTCCATTGCAAGCTGTATATATATAGTGTGTACTAGTATGAAGAAAATATATAATTAATACATGTGTTAAATGTGATGACTATGCACGAGAGACGCGACTGGACATTGGGGGGCACAGGGCTGGCGTAGTGCTGGGGCAGAGTTCACGCCAGGAGACTAGGGGTAGGGGTGTGATAATCCTGACAGCTTCCGGAAGGAGCTGACAAATTGCAAGCGTCAGGACGCTGGGATATGGAGAACAGGGCGGACGTCAAGTCCAGAGGCAAGAAATGGTGGCTATGCAACTCAGGACGCAATAGTGACGTGCCGGCATGAGGGACGGACTCAGGACGCACGGGAAGTATACGGACGTTGCAACTAAACATAGCACACACAGGACAGACAGGACCCTGGGCGGACGCATCAGATGCATGTGTTTTTTTTGCTGATATATCTCTTCTCCAACGCCAAAGATCCTCCGCTATCGCAAATGCCTGACCCTGGTGTTAGGCGCACGGACTCCCCGTAAGGATTTACAGGTCAAAGTTACCCTACCTTGGCGTATACAAACTTCGAAGGAAAAAGATAACACCCCCCTCCAGCCCCGGCTGGGGGACGGCTCGTCATCACTGGCCGCCTGGGTAGTTGCGTCCCAACACCAAAGACCACTATCAATGGAACAGATCTTATAACACCGTATACTTCGCGGCCGTCCGTCCGACCGGATCCTGTTCGCAGGATATATGAGGGGAGACCTTCGGGCACCTTATGCCAGTGGAAGCTGGTGAATCGGACAACGGCGCATAAGGTTACAGACACGTGAAGACAGACAGTTGGAAAAGTGGGTCGAAGGTAACGGGCCGTTTTGCACAAAAGTTAGTCCCCTCGTACCTACTAAGTCGTGTAGAGTATGAAGGAGGTAACTATGCCCAGTAAGTGGATCGGGTGCATCCACAGAGGACAAGTTGGTAAAAGATAGAGTCCGAGGGAAAAAGCCTATAGGTACGATCCCGAGGACAAGTCGTATAATGCCGGAAGACCAGAATACAGCATGCAGTTGCAGGTTGAATTCTCGACGGAACCAACCAAAGAAGATTGGCCATCTTCTGTCCAGCAAGTTAGACTACCTTCGGTGAGCACGAGGGCAAGATAATTCGTAACCATCGTTGTCAACGGATAAACGGATGAGCTGGCACCTGACGTGGTTTCCACACCATCAGGAATAATGCAAACGCAGACCGATAAGTTGGTCATGGAAGCAAAAGGTGTGACAGAGAGTTTTCAGGGTGTACGAGTGTTCGCACTCAGGTGAAGTTCGCAGAGTAGCGGGCAAGGTACTTAGTTAGTATATAGTTAGGATGTATGCCGCGATTGCTCAGACACGGAATATAAATATCGAACCATCTTCGCAGCTATTAAAACACAGGAAGCACAGAGAAGAGATCTTATCAATAGAATAAGTTTTATCTTATCGTTACCATTACTTCGACGATCTATCCCGATGTATACCATTATATCTAGCCTACATTGCTCGCGTCTTCTTAGCGAGGTCTCTGATATACATCGATTCAGGTCCTTGCTGTCGGAATACCTCATGCCGAAGCTACCACCTAACACCTGGGATGATATTTTTTTCTGCCCACATGGCTGATCATGTGCCTTTCTTTTATGGTCCTCCTCTTTCTGTTGAAGGCATGCCTCCTCCGTTAGGGGAACCTTGGCATGAGCAAACTGGGCGGAATAGATCAATTTGGTAAGTTTACTTTTATTAGAAGTAATCTTGAAAGGGCTGAGTGAAGGCTGACTAGCGAACTGAAGTAGATTATCGGTACGATGCTTGAAAGATCTTGGTGTTTTTGGAGTAGTGGGGATTCCTTGCCACGGTGCCTTAAGTTGCAACAAGACTTGGTGTGGAGAATTGTGAAAAGAGAGGGAGTCTGTGATTCGATTGGAATTAGCTCGTCCTTGAGCAAGAGATCGAGTTGGAGTTGGGTTCTATGATTGAAATGGGTCATCATACATGTACTTAGGATCTTCGTGCTTGATAGGGTCATAGGCAGGAATTTTCCAAAGCACAGTGTGTCAATCTAACAAGATACCAGTCATTGCAAACGCTAATTTAATATTCTTCACGGTAAAAGCCTTCACTCTTGCCTGTGATAGAAACTCCCAGCAGTTTCCTTTTGATACTTCCTAGCGTCCATAGCAAAACTCTTTTTCCAATAGCTGAGCATAGTAGTTCTTATACAGGCTAAAGATGCAGACATCTAAAGGCCGTAGGAGAGTTGTACTATGTGGTGGCAAGCAGCAGGCAATTATCTGGTGATCGATACAGTATTGTAGGAAAGCGTGGGACACCTGCGATTCGTGACCGTCAAAAATAATCATCCGATATCGGCAATTAGCCTTCGTACCAGACCGACTCTTTAGGCCAAAGTGATGCTTCAAGTAGCCCAATCCCATTTCATTATCTGTCCAGCCATTGGGTGAATACCTGCCGAGAACATCGTTCGGGAATGGCATGGTTGGATCAAACCATCCAACTCGAAAGCCTTCAGCCTGGTAAATTATCAAAGAACTTAAATTTCCATCATCTGCACAAATTGCTTCAATGACCGTTGCCATTTCTCTATTTCCATCTACTCAAATATTTATATTAGCATACTATAAGTTAATAATTAATCAACATTCACATTTACTCAGTTTCAATATTATTTGACATACCATATGAGCGTAATGCGCCATTGCATCTGAGTTCCCGTATATCCACCACAACCTTTTCTGAATGAGTTACACCTATGAGAAATCCGATCTTGTCAAAGTTGTACAGATTTTCAGGAACAATTTTATGACAATTGATAAGCTCTGTTAACTAAAAAAAATTCTATATTAGCTCTTTTCAAATTCTAGTAGTATTGTTAGTTATATAATAATAGCATGAAAACCTACCCCATCAAAGTACATATTTAGGATAATTGGATTGTTGGATTGAAGGGCTCGGCGATGTTCAATTTGTTTGCTGAATGTAGCTGACAAGGTTTCATGCCGCTTGATAAAGTAGTAAATCCAGGTCTTTCCTAATGAGCCTGATGGCTCTCTTAATCTCAACAATCCTAATGCCATATCCTCAACCATGCCATGCCTTCCTAGCTGTAGCCATGAACTCCATAGGCTACACCTGTCTTGTATTGCTTTTTCTTCTCCCAGTGTCAATTTGCATTTTTTCTCCACCCCTTGCTGAATACTCCCACGGCCACTGATCGCATGACATAGTGTCGAATAGGCAAGCCCGCAAGTAGCGTTCGTTACGGGGCCCCGTTTCTGACAAACGGGGCGCCAAGAGCAGGTTATTAACTGCAGATTAAAAAAATAATCGTCCAAATCGGACCAAAACTGAGTGAGATAGGGTTCTTTGAAGTTGTCTAACATCAAACAGCTCTATCTCTGTCAGTTCAGGTCCGATTTGGATGATTTTTTTGGCCAGTTAATCAGAATAACCTAGGTTATTTTGTCCCTGCTCCTCGGAAACGGGGCCCCGTAACGAAGCCTACCCCCAAGCCTCTGCTATGGCAACTCGATTAGGACTAAGACCTTCTTTCAACTCTCTTTCTCTCCATATCATCGCCATATGCTTTTTTTCCTCAAGGGTAAACTTTTCAGGAAGGCGTAATGGTCTTGTTGAGCTCAGGGTAGACATTGTATTTGGTTCTGTAAGGTTCAGGTTTATTGGAATTATTTTATGGAATCTACACTACTGTTCACAAAGTTCTTGTACCCGAACATGTATTTGTGGCAGTGTTGTGGCTGGTGAAAATGTAGCATGGCAACCGAAGATGACCGATAATCTTTTTCACAAAGTTATCCTACAACGAAGACCAAGATGGCACTCTAATTATTCCCCTCTACCACTTAATATGACTTCCTCCTGCCTTAACAATAGCCTGTAACCTTGCAGGCATACTATCTATAAGCTGATCAATTACAGCCTGATCAATTGCCTCCCATTCTTCTTCCACCACTGCCCATGGTTCATCCTCAGAATGCCGCCGGTCATATACATTCTTAGAAAATCGTCTCCGGAGTCTTTGCTTGAAAATGTGCCAACATTCTCAATCGGGTTAAGGTCTGGAGAGCTCGCCGGAAGAGGAAGTTTCTGAATCCCATAAGCAGAAGTAACTTGCCGATTTGCTGCTGCCTGATAGTATGGAGCATTATCATCAAGCACTTTAAGCCTGCTGATCGGTCTGTCCAAAGAATGCAGAAAGGGTATGAGATGAGACTCGTATATCTCAGTAGCGTATTGATCTGAATTAAGGCCCAGACGGTCACGGGCAGTTTTCCGCTCAGATGGCTTCCTTTTTCTCACTCGCACTAATGGAGTTCGACTCCCATAGCTGATGGCTGCCCAGCAGTTCACCTTAATTCTTCCTGACTGAAAGCTCGGCACCAGGTGCTTCTCCAATACCTCTTCCCCCTTCCGCATACGGACCTTTTTTCCCGGTGGATAGGTTCCAGAGTATTCGACTCTTGACTCGTCAAGCCAGACTCCCGCTTGCCAGCGTGCCGCACTCCAGCGAACCCCGTGTTGACACCAGTACCTTCGCCGAATCTTCGTAAAACCATCAATGAATGGTTTCTTTCGTGGTATGCGAAGCTTGAACCCAAGATCTTTAATGACTTTACTGACCGTTGTCTGGCCAATATCCAGATCTTGCAAGGTTTCAGTGATCTCTCGTAGGGAAGCCCAGGGGTTCTCTTGAATTGTGGCTTCAATGTGCTGCTTGAGCTCGAGGGTTTGCTTCATGGGCCTGCCGGAGCGGGGAGCATCATGAACGCTACCCCGCACTCGATACCGCTTTACCACACCTTGGACAGTAGAAACAGGCATATTTTTGTATTTTGCGATTTTCTTATATCCCATCCCAAGGTCAGCAAGAAGGGCGATATCGCGGTTGGTCTCATATCTTGAGGGAGCCATACTGGCCGTCGTTGTTGGATCGCTTTGTGAGAGAAATTTTCGGTCATCTTCGGTTGCCATTCTACATTTTCACCAGCCACTACACTGCCACAAATACATGCTGGGGTATGAGAACTTTGTGAACAGTAGTGTACAGTAGAGTCTGCCGCTCTTTTAAATTTTTTGCCTACTTTCTTGTTTGCTCTTAGTGTTTGTTGTGATACTTGTCTTGATATTGGACTTTCTCATTTCGGCTAAGCCTTGTCTTATTTACAGGTATCACCCCGTTTTTCTTTCCCAACTCTCGCAACTCAAGAATCTCGCGACCGTCTCGGATACTTTACTACTAAGGGTATTCAAAGTTGGGAATGGAAAATGACGGTAGAATGGTAGAGCGGAAAAAAGGTTCTTGGCCTGCCTGGACCATGAGAGTTAGATGGCCAATAGGTGGCCAGAATGGGAAATTTTGGGAGTTGAAACTTTGAGTAAGCTGGGGGTGTTGAGGCGAAGGTAAAAGGTAGAATTAGGGGCACAAAGGAAATATGTGCAAATAATAGAAGGGCTAAATTTTTGGGGTGGCAAAGGAAACTGTGAACACTACAGCTTCCTCTTCCCGCATGCCACAATGCCCCGGCAAACATACAAGAACCAGATCCAAAAACATACCAATGCCTTTCTGGAAGCGACTTTGCTTCAAAGCCTGTTGTTTGATGATGATGATGACCAGGATCAGGAGCAGCGAAATATAGGCGATATCAGTAAAATTGAGTGCGATGAGGGGATTGCGGAAGAGGAAATATGTGAGGTGTGCAAAGCCTTAGCTGTTGCACTTCCGCATATTCGATATCTAGCACCTCAGGTGCAACTCATGCGCGGTCATAACTTTTGGGAAAGGGTAAGCCAATATCCCTTGCTTTGACTCTTATTAGTTGTATTCTAAGTGTAGAATAGATTCAGCAAATGCCTGAGGATCGGTTTTTATCCTTTTTTCGCCTGAGCCTACCCGTGTTCATTACGCTACAGAATCTTATTCGTACCGATCTTATTTTTCAAAATAATTCCTACAACTAGCAAGCTGATCCCACTATTCAGCTTGCATGTACCCTATACCATTTCGGGCAATATGGAAATTCTACTGTACGAGCAGCAGAACAATTAGAAATAGGAGAAGGAACAACAAGACTGTATGTATACAGGACTACGATAGCTCTCTTAAGACAGCTCCCCCATTACCTGGTTTGGCCAACCAAAGGCTCACTATCCTATCGAGAAATGCGAATTGGAATTGAAAATTCTTCTGATTTTATAGGATGTGTGGGATTTGTAGATGGCTGTGATATTAATCTACAATATGCACCTTCCTATCATGGCGAGACATATATGAATCGGAAAAAAAAATATGCGATCAATATCCAGGGCATATGCAATGCTAGCCGCCGATTTACTTATGTCTCCTCTGGATTTCCTGCCTCTGTGGGTGATCCTTCTGTATTTGAAACCACCAATTTCTTTCGCTACCCACATCTATTCTTTGCCAAGCCGGATGAATATATCTTAGGTGATAAGATATATAGAATCACACGGAGGTGTGTAACACCATTTAAAGATCCTCTGGGAAGACAGGAAAGGAAGTAGGAGGATACCGGTGGTTCAACTCGTGTCATGCTCATGCGAGAGTGAAGATTGAGCACACATTTGGGATATTGAAAAATAGGTTTCGCTCTCTTCAATGCCTACCTATTAAGATACGTTCTGCACAGGACCATTGTCGAGCTGTGGGATGGATAATGGCTTGTGTAGTCTTGCATAATTTCTGTCATGAGCAGAAAGAAGATGAAACAAGCTATTATCAACCAGAAGCAATTGTCCCGGACGATGAGGATGAAATTGATAATGTCGATCAAGGGCTAAGTGTATTGGCTGAAAGACAGGCTGGAAATGAATGGAGAGATCGGATACGGGAACATTTGTATTATCATAGGCCGGACAACTACTAGTTAT
>Ga0307513_10000465_pt1 | contig 58223 bp, 28 predicted proteins | sample 15_EM_MG_FD_202174 | JGI IMG/M metagenome (GOLD analysis project Ga0307513, IMG submission 202174) | Populus trichocarpa ectomycorrhiza microbial communities from riparian zone in the Pacific Northwest, United States - 15_EM | ecosystem: Host-associated > Plants > Roots > Unclassified | place...
AAAAAAATAAGGATATTTTTTGAAAAAATAATGTTGTAAATAATTATATAAATACATGAAGTCAATATTAAGTTTTTTAAACTAAAAGAATTAACAGTTTTTTTTTTAGTACCTAGACTAGCAGTCTCTCTCTCTCTCTCTCTCTCTCTCTCTATGATAGTGAGATAAAGATATGGCATTGGACAATGGCCACAACACAAACGTTGAGATCTTTCTTTTCAGATTTTTGCAGATCCAGACAGCACCAATGGGACGGGGAACCCCCTCTTAAATGTACCCATGGTTTCGACGTTGTCAATCACAGTTGTCTGTGGCTCCGTACCAAATGAACACATGTGCCAACTTGTCTAATTGGGTGCCAGACTCTGGATAGTACACCTCTTCTTTAATGTCAATATTGGAGTAAAAGATGATTCAGAGAGAGGAAAGTTCAAGCACACGTGAGAAGATAGGGAAGACGGTCCTCCATTTGTTTTGAATTTGAATTCAATTCTTTGGTTTCCTCTTCAATTTGCGCATAGATCTTTGGAAGAATAAACTTTTCAAGTAAAAGCATGCATACTTATTCTCGAAAAACTCGCAACTCAAATGTTAAACCGTATAGATTTTAATATAAACTTTGTAAGTAAGAGCATAGCTCATTTAATACTTTAAATTATTGAATTGAAATTATTTTTTGACATTATATAAGAGTCTTGATGATTAAGCAGTCATGAATTTAAATTTTATTATTTTTATTTATTTGATAAAAATAAAGCACAAGATAATATGAACATATGTAAGTTTCAAGTCTAAAAAGCTTTCACTTAAAGGGGAGGCGTTAGAAAAAAATGTAAATTATATCTTGTGACTTCACCTAATAGCTTAAGCTATTGGATTGAAATTATTTTTTGACAATTCTTTCATGAGAAATTCTAATCTCATGACTTGAATCGAGTCGGGTTTTAATTTAAATTTAAAAGATATAAATTTAACTAATCTGATTAATGTTACGAAACTTAACATATCATTTTTCTAAGGAAAAACCAACAACATTTTAATATGAATTTACAAGTTGCAGAGCAATATTTCAAGAGTCATATATAGATCCGACAAATTTAAGTAAAAGAATGAGAGTGGACTGAAAGGCTTATGATATCCCTTTCGGAGCATGGGGTTTCTTGAGGTCCCCTAAGAAGCACGCATGCCATTTTATCATAGTCCAAAATTTGTGTTAGTACAAGGTAGGTTGCTTTATGTATTTAGTGGATCAAATTAATTGAGTGCAGTAGAGGAGACGTTAAGTTACAAATTGAGTTGAGAAGGTAGCCATCAACTAGGTTGAATGTTGAATATGCCTTTTAATTTGGTAATTCTCTCCTAGCAAGCTATTTCTAAAACAAGAAATTAATGGGGGTGGTGCCTCTCTTTTGAGGCAACACGACTTTTCCTTTCCCTTAACTTCTACCACTCTCGTGCACAATTTGAACTTACAAGTAGCACAAGCTCTAATCCAAGAATAGAAATGTTCATGTGGAGATTTTATCATCTTTTGTTGGGATTTTAAAAAAAGAAGGAGATGGATTATCTTTCTAATTTGAAAATGTATATACTTCTCTCATTCTTGGATTTCCTTTTATGTACAGAAGGTTTAGGTTCTACTTCAATGAGATGGAGGAATTCTAGATTATTCGCCAAGATAGTATGAACAAAATCTGATGTGAGAGTGACGTCTTGTTGTTTAATTTGAAATATGTTTTATCCAAATCATCATGATTTTATGATAAAAAATAAGAGGTATTTATTGATGAATCTTAAAAAATTAAGGTAGCATTCAGATAAATGGTGACAAACAAGGATATATTTTTTAAAACCTTTTTTAGTTTAATAGAAAGATATTTATTAAAAAACTATATTGAAGATGAATTTATTTTATGTTTATATGTATCTCTGTTTTTTTAATAAAAAATATTTTTTTATGTTGAGATGGTAACCAAACACTATATAATATAAATGTATATATTATTTAATATTTTAAGATTTTTAGAGCCAAGAATAACACACAATTAGAAATAGAAAAAAATAAAAAAAAAATCTTGAGAAAATAGTCGTTTTATGCAAGGATGTCAAGTGGTGTTGTGTCTCCAAATTCTATACATCACTGCAAGATCACTCTTGGTGAAGAATCATGATCAGAAAACTCTCTTCTAATTTACTACATTTTTCAAGACAAACAAGAAAAAACTGCTGAAACAACATGTTGATTGCAACAAGTTTTGTTTTTATTTTATTTTATATAGTACTTTGTCATGGGTTATGATGTTAGAAAACACTAAAATCCCATGCTAACAAACACTAAAGAAACATTGTTATCAAGTTAAAGACACAATGGAAACAACTCAATGGATAATAAACTTAGAACAATCAATCAACCTTGATCATTCTCCTCTATGATCTAGCTAAATTATGCAGTGGTTGCGCCCCCTTTCTCTACTGACGTAAAATAGTGGCAAATCTATACTCTATAATTAAAGCCCACAATTCATTGCTGGTCCTTCCCTTTGTTTGTTTCTTCCACATTTTAGCTAGCTACCTAGCTAGCAAGCTTGCTAGCTATGTACATTTTCAATTATATCTTCTCCCGCACGGGCTTCTCTCCTCTTGGGTCCCAGAATTATTCTCTTGTCAACAGATTAAATTAAGTCGCCGATTTTAGCATCAAAGGAAGCTCTCACTTTCGTTGTCATTTCCTCGTAGATCACCGACGCTAATGTTCATGTTCCAAGACTTAATAGGCCAAAAAGATTTGCTCCAACGAATCAGCAGCTGATATTTGTCACCAGAGAGTGTAGGGACAACGCCAAATCAAGTGGTAGGTGAGGAAGAAAGGAAGGAAGATGAACATGGCAAAAATATTGAGGAGAGAGAGACATTGCCACCACGTAGAGTTGTCGGGTGATTACATTAAACAAACCTATAGTTTATGATTAGTGTTAATGATGTTTTTGATTATTTATTAATCGTGATTTACGGTTTGACATTCTTTATGGGCTTTTCACCATCCGACAATGGACTGGTTTTTTAATTATGTGTTTAGGGCTTTAATCATTTGGTTAGTTAAATATGGTTTGTGCTTGAGTTTTGAAACGTAGCTATTTATTTGGTTCGGTGGGTATCATGGCGTGTTACTTTTGGATAAAGGAGAATAATCTCAAGGCTTAAGCTTCTGATTTTTAATTTGGAGAGTACTGTCCACCACTAACACAATTAATTTGGGATTAGTCGAGATGCGCGCAAGCTGGTCCGGACACCCACGATAATAAAAAAAAAAAAAAAAAAAAAAAATTAACACGATTTCTCCCTACTTTTGAAGAAGGTAATGGCAAGAAAGATGACTCAAATAAGAGACTTGTCCCCCCCCTCTCTTTGTTTTTCCCCCTCGATTTTAACCGTTGGGATAGTATTTTAATATGGATTTCTACATTTTAGACGCATTTCAAACATTTTTCCCCCATAAAATTTGAATCGCATAATTATGTTTTAGGCGGATCGTATCGGATTAATCTATTCATAAAAAAAAAAAAATTCTCTTTTTGCAGGACATGAATATGAGATGATATATACCTAAACCTATTAAATTCAATCTTTTTTATGCAGGAGTTCATTGGGAAAATAAACTTAAATATTTTGAGAGTTTTTTCATGATTATAATTTTCTTGGTCTTCAACTTGTAATAAATTTCACTATCCTTCCTTAGTATAAACTTAAGAAAATTAATGGAGCATGCACAGATTGTATATGTGTATGATGGTATAGGCTTAAAGCACACAGATTCTTTAGTTTATGGATAAAAAAAGGAGTTACACGGGGGGATATGGACGACAGGAAATCAGAGAGAAACTGCAGAGACAAAAATGGTGCTCTAGACAAGGTCAGCATGGAGCTGTGAGGCCAACTGTTGAGGGCCACCACCCGAACACAGAGTAATATACTAGTATGTATGGTATGAGGCTTCTAGCCGACAGTGCTACAAGATGATCTGTGATCAGATTAGCCGTTTGATTCTCCTGTTTGGTGCATCGAATTTGCCCATTCTTGAACTAATCTATTGCTTATATTTGTTGGAATTTTGTTGGTTCTGGGTGCAATCTGTACATTCTGAAGATGAGAAGAACCGCATCCTATACTAGCTACTGGCTAATAGTTATGCATGAGCTACTCTGGTCAACGCTCGAATTGACTCGAAAGCCAGCCAGCCTATTCCTTGGCCTGGATGTTGTGCTAAAAAAAAGGCAAATCGGAGGTGACTTTTGACGTGGTGATTCAATCTATTATCCTATTAAAATCTGGAAAAAAGATTTTTCTTTTATAAAAAGATAATATATTAATTTTTAAAAAAAATTTATTAAAACAACATAATTTTAATTAACCTAACCAACTCAATTTATAAAAGATAATTATTTTATTTTTTAAAAAACATTATTAAAACTACTCAATTTTGATTAACCTGATTAACTCGAGTTAATCTGTTTAATTTATAATCTAGATTTTAAAACCGGATTATAGGCAACACTGAATTTTTAAAAGGTGTTTGGGAGTGTGGTAATGATTGTTTTTCAAAATATTTTTCATTTCAAAACACATTAAAATAATATTTTTTTATTTTTTAAAATTTATTTTTGACATCAGCACATCAAAATAATCTGAGAATATAAAAAATATATTAATTTAAAGCAAAATATATATATATTTTTAATTTTTTTAAAAGCACTTTCAAAACGCAATGTCAAACACTTAATAACTTTTTGTTTAAGTATAAAATAAATATAACAAATAATGCTATAATATTAATGTTGAATGAATTTTTTTTAAAATAATTATAAACAGATAATTTCTTAAATTTTTAAAAAGTTATTGAAATGATGTAGTTTTAATTAACCTGATCAACTCGAGTTAATCCATCAAATTTATAATTTAGATTTTAAAATTGGATTATAGACAACACTTAATTTAATAAATTTGTGTTTAAGTATAGAATAAATATAACAAATAATGCTATAATATTAATGTTGCATGAGTTTTTGTTTTTGAAAATAATTATAACAAGATAATTTCTTAATATTTTTTAAAAATTATTGGAACGACATAGTTTTGATTAACCTGATGAACTCGAGTTAATCCATCTAATTTATAATCTAGATTTTGAAATTAGATTATAGGCAACACTTAATTTAATAACTTTGTGTTTAAGTATAGAATAAATATAACAAATAATGCTATAATATTAATGTTGCATGAGTTTTTTTTAAATAATTATAAAAATATAATTTCTTAATATTTTTTTAAATTATTGAAACAACATAGTTTTGATTAACCTAATCAATTCGAGTTAATCCGTATAATTTATAATTTAGATTTTAAAACTGGATTATAGACAACAATGAATTTAATAACTTTGCATTTAAGTATAAAATGAATATAATAAATAATGCTATAATATTAATATTGCATGAGTTTTTTTTTTGTTGAAAATATCAATTATTAGCAAAACAATTAAAGAATACTAAACAAGACCAACCGATTGATATTACTCGATAAAATAGTTCAGAGGGATACAAAATTAAAGGGTTTGAATTTAGAATTTTCCAATTTATGGGCTGAAGAACATGCAATTGCAATACATTGGTTCTCGGCCCATGATTTAGTGGGCCTTCTTTGTCTTGGTCCTTTTGATGATTTCAAGAGTAAGATTAAATAAATAAATAAATAAAACCATTACTCTCCAATTTCAATGTAAATAATCTTTAATTTCAATGTACCAGATCTGTGAATCTTGAGAAGAAGTATATCATGAAAGATAAAAAAATAAATATGATTTTGTAAGTTTTATTATCCCATCCCTTGACCAAGAACAATCATTATGTGTTAATTCACTCGTACAATTCTTGATTTTTCCTCATCATTCTCTGAGCTTGAACTATTAGATCTCTTGGGCCAGAATAAATTTGGGCCTCATATGTAAAATAGCACAATTGAACAACTAGATAGTAGCATATTAGTTGAATAGTTGGTTTATTATTATAATAATAGTTGTTTAAAAATTAAAATAATTTAAAATTATCAATAAAAACAATTTTTTAAAAAATATTTTTTCATATAAAAATATTTTTTAACTGTAAAAATAAATAGATTAAATTATTATATAAAAATAAACTAGTAGTTTGTCTAAAACGGTTACCACGATCTATCATCTAAATCGGAAATCTACATAGTCAAATTTCCTGATGTTGTTTTTTAAAAGTTATTTTGATATTATAATATTAATTGTTTTTTAAAATATTTTATTTTTTTATTTTTTAAAATTTATTTTTAAAAGCATCGCACTAAAATAATTTAAAAACAATAAAAAAAATTAATTTGAAATAAATATAAAAAAATTCAAATAATAATAATAATAAAAAAAGCTTTTCAAACCCAAAAACAATCGCTCTTTATAACCCGCTCTAAAGTCTCCAAGCCTGGACTTTGCTCAACAAACGAATAACCAGAAAAATGTCTCCCCTTCTCTCCATCTCCAAACCCCTTGCCTTTCCTCAACAACCCCTCTTCTCTGCAAGTTTTCGCCCCCCTCCCCCTCCCCCGCTCTCTGTCTCTATCTCTATCTCTTTGTCTCTGTGTGTGTGTTTGTGTCTGATTTTCATAAACATGTGGTGTGTGAATGTTTTGATTTTGATGTATAAACATGGAATATTGTTGCAGTGCTTTGGTGGGAACACAAGGGAAAGTGGGCTATGGAGAAACCATCAAACAGTGAAGAAATTAGTGGTTAGAGCAGGTCCGAAGAAGATATCTTTTGGTAAAGAATGCAGAGAAGCCTTGCAGGGAGGAATTGATAAGCTTGCTGTTGCTGTTTCTCTCACTTCAGGACCTAAAGGCAACCTGGGATTTACTTCTTTTTCTCTCTTTCTTTTTATTCTATCTTCATTTTTCTCTTAAAATTTACATCTTGTTCTGTTCAAAGAATAGGATCGTGACTACTAGTTATCTCATTTCTTGTGTAATTTCTCAGTCTTTATTGACAGTGATGTTTCTAAGCCAGTGATATGTGTTTACGCAGGGCATAGTGTTGTCCTTTCGGAGTCTAATACACTAAAACAAGTAATGATGGTGTTGCAATAGCTCAAGCTATCGAGCTTCTGGATTCAATGAGAATGCTGGAGCAATGTTAATCCAAGAGGTCATTCATGGTTGCTACATTATCCTCTCCTTAATATTTTGTTGATGTGTTATTTGATGTTGGCTGATGATTTAATATGTGATATTGAAGTGATTTATTGCATGTTGCTAGTAAAATGAATGATTTGGCTGGAGATGACACTACTACTGCTATTATCTTGGCTTGTGAAATGATCGAAACAGCAATGTTGGCAGTTGCTTTTGGGGCTAACACTGTTTCTGTAAAGAAAGGAATGGATGTGCCTGTCAAAGATTTGGTCAAGGTATTGAAAAAGAATAGCTTTCCAGTAAAAGGGAGGGATGATATAAAAGGTCTCTCCGGCTTCCTTGTTTAGATTTTGTTCAAAACCTTCATTTTGGCCTGGAAACTAAAATTTAGAATTTCTTCTCCTTGCAGCGGTTGCTTCAATTTCTGCTGGAAATGATGAATACGTTGGAAACTTAATTGCTGAAACTATAGAGAATGTTGGCTCTGATGGAGTAATCTCTCTTGAATCATCTTCGACCTCAGATACGTCTATGATAATAGAAGGAATGAAGGTGATTAAGCTGATTCTAGTTTTTAATATGGTTTGAAAAATGTGTGATAAATCACTGAAAAAATGGCATAATGCCAAAGTCTATGGTAGAAGTTTTGATGTCATATCTTTGTCAGTCATAGTTGGAATGGATAAACCATCCATCTATCTGTAAATATTTAGGATGACCGAGCTTGTGCTTTTCATATTTGGCAGGGTAGTAACCGGGTAGCAATACTGTGTAAACCCTCTGGCTCCCATGCATGTATAAATTTTTCAACCTTTTCTCTGTTATTGATGCATGGATATATATTTTTTTCATTATGATTTAAGTTTGGTGCTCTCTCTCTGCTGATTGACAAGGGTTATATGCCGCCCCAATTCATCACAACCCAGGAAAAATCTTTGGTGGAGTTTGACAAGGCCAAAGTCCTTTGTAACGGATCAGAAGATTGCAAATGTCCAAGAAATTGTTCCTGTATAGGAAAAGACCATGCAGCTAAGTGTCCCACTGTTAATCATTGCTAAGGATATCCCAAAGCAGGTTTTGGAAACACTAGAGGTGAACACAATGCGAGGTTTGCTCAACGTTGCTGTTGTCAAATGCCCTGGTTTTGGAGATCGAAAGAAAGCAATATTGTTGCAAGACATTGCTCTTATGACAGGTGAACTGGCCTCTTTCTTTCCGACTTAATTGGTTATTCTTAGTTGTACTATATTTAAATATATTGAGATATAGGTTATTGAACCATCTATCTTAATTCCTTGGCAAGTTGGGTTTGTGTTGCCTTCACGAGCCTTCCTATTTGTGCATGTCTGTATTCCACTGGTTGCTCTTCTTGTATGTGTGCGTGTGTGATCTGTGATGTTCGAAAATAAATGAGAGTAGGAGAAGGCAACAAAGCTCTTGGAGGCTTAGAAATAGGTATAAATGAATAAGGGGTATTATAGTAATTGAATAAAACTTGATAAATATAAATAGAAAAAAAAGGAAAGAGGGATCTGAAAATTTAGGGTGAGTGATGGCAGGAGAGAAGAAAAGGGAAAGAAGAAGAAGAGAAAAGAGGGAAAGATAAAGGAAAGAGAGGAGAGTTGGAGAAAATAAGTATAAAAGTAAGATTTACGTTTTGATATGCATAAATATGCTTTCTTTTAGCTTTAAATTTCTGTTTTGTTGAATATTAGGGTTTTGAGGATTTTGTTTTGGGTTGATTGATGAATTGATTTGAATATTATGGGTTGGTTGTTATGGGTAATTAGTTATTTAGTTGATTTTGAAAAATTTTAAGTAAAGATGATGATTTTGAGTTATGATTTGTTTAAATGGTGAATTTGAGTTAGAAATCTTGATATATCAGTAGTTGATCTGTGGAAATTCTGGGTTTGAGGTTGAAGATGATAAAATTACAGTTTGGTCTCTTAATTTGTGAAAATTACAGTATAGTCCCCTAACTTTAAAAAAATTATAGATTGGTCCCTGTAGCATAATCCGAGATTCTGGACAGAATTCCAGTATAGTTATGAATTTATGACACTTTCAGTTTGGTCCTCTCATTTGACAAAATTACAATTTGACCCTAAAAATTTGATAAAATTCTAGAATGGTCCCTAGAACATAATTAGAGATTCTGGATAGAATTGAGGTTGAATTATGGGAAAAATTCCAGAATGGTCCCTCAATTATTCATCAAACCAATCTGGAAAAGCTAATATACAGCAAGGGACCAATATGAAATTTTTATCATATTTTTCGGGGTTAAATTATAATTTTATCAATTTGAATGACCAAACTAAAAATGTCATAAATTCATGACTATACTGGAATTTTACCCATAATTCATCCTCAATTCTGTCCAGAATCTATAATTATACTCTAGGGACCATTCTGGAATTTTATCAAAATTTTAGGGTCAAATTGTAATTTTGTCAAATTGAAGGACCAAACTAAAAATTTCATAAATTCACAACTATACTGGAATTTTACCCATAATTAATCTTTAATTCTGTCAAGAATCTTGGATTATGCCTCAAGGACATATCTGTAATTTTTCCAAAGTTTGGGGACTAAACTGAAATTTTCACAAATCAAGGGACCAAACTGAAATTTCATCATCTTCAACCTTAAACCCAGAATTTCAACAGATCACCTACTGATATTTCAAGATTTCTATCTCAACTTCATTATTTAAACAGATCATAACTCAAAACCATCATCTTTACCTAAAATCTTCCAAAATCAACTAAATAACTCATTACCCATAACAATCAACTCATAACATTCAAATCAATCAACCCAAAACAAAATCTTCAAAACCCTAATATTCAACAAAACAAAAATTTAAAGCTAAAAGAAAACATATTTATACACATTAAATCTTACCTTTTAAACTTATTTTCGCTAACTCTCTTCTTCTTCCTTTATTTTTTCCTCTTTTCTCTTCTTCTTTCCCTCTCACGGTTTTCTCTCTAAGAATTCAGATCTCTCTCTCTCTCTCTCTTTTCTATTTATATTTATCAACTCTTTGTTCAATTACTACAATACCCCTTATTCATTTATACATACTTCTAAGCCTCCAAGGGCTTTGTTGCCTTTTCTTATTCTCTTTCATTTTCAAAACATCACATAACTATTTTAGTTCAAAAACATATAGGGTTATGTAATAGACCTTTAGCTAAGTGTATTAAATAGGTTGTACATTCTTTTCGAGTCATTTTTTAATATATCTCCTTTGTATTCAGATAATTCTGATATTATACTTGCAGGACATCAGTAGGATTTTCTTCGGTATCTGCTTTCGAGTTATGTTCGCTTTGAGTAAGGTGAGTGGATAATTTTCCATATGCATGAGAAATATTATAAATATTTGAGTTGTTAATATGAATTGGATCATGCTTCTTGATAATATATATGTTGATTATTATCCTTGTTATGATAAATCATGATCAATTGTTGAATTTGAATTCTTGATATGAACCAATATATATTTTGAATTGACTTTCGAATTGATAGCTCCTCATTTGATTGATGTCATGAGTTGAGCCTTGAGATATGAATTTATTTGTTTGATTATGATATAAACCTATGGTATGACAGTTAGAATACCCATGTTAATAGGGTAGTGTTAGTCTTTCTGCACATCGTATCTGAATTCTAGTTGGTCAAGGGAGTCACCAACTTGTGTAGATTGATCATCCCATAATACGGAGTTATATGTTCATTGCATTTTGATTTTCTAACAAGCTTTACCTTATAATATTCTTGTTATGGCCTATTTGAGAAACCTTCCTCTAAGAACCTAAAGTCATAATTGTATATATATTCCTTATTGTTGTATTATCTCGTGTATGTAAATTGAATGTTATTTACTCACTGAGTTGTTGAATCCACCCTCTTATTATTTATCTTTTTCAAGCTTATAACTTGTTAGCGAGTCATTTTTATTGGATCTTCAGAACCTGCTCTTTTGGTTGTAATTAATATTTTCCCTTTATATCTAGTTAGTGCTCCATAACTATGAATTTGTATTAACTCTTGTATTATGACAATCAAGTTATATTATGAAGTTAATTTTGTTATTAGTGTTGCGTTGAACTCTGATTGAGCTGTTTAAATGATAAGTTTGTATGTAAGTTTGAGTTCGCATAAGTATAGAACCTTGAAGGGAAATCTTATCTATATGTCGGTCATGGATCCAGAAACCGGGTCGTGACATAAACCATGCATGTTTCATGCACTTGCGAGTTTGTCATGGTAATAAAGAAGTCCTTTGATGATTACCTAGGTCTCAATTATAAAAATCTTTACTTTTTTTTTGTCCACTAGAAATAATAAACTTTTTACTTGGATTCTAGCTAAGATTGTAAAATCCTTTTATGATTACCTAGCTCTCAATTAAAAAAATTATCACTACTTTTTTGCTCTAGAAATGATAAATTGTTTACTTGGATGCTTGCCAAGATTGTATTTTGTTCTCATATGACTATTCATAGGTAGGTCATTGCTTCCATCATGCTGTGTAATTCATGCCGTACTAGACTCATCAGGTGCTCATTTTCTCTCGGGTGATTTTGTGTTGACACTCGAAAGTGTAACCTCGGATCAACTAAGTGTTGCTCGAAAAGTTACCATAACAAGTAATTCAACAACCATAGTTGCTGACCCATCAACTAAAGCTGAAATTCAGGCAATAATTCTGCAGATAAGAAAGGATCTTGCTGAAACAGGTAATGCTGCCCCCTCAAAAAAGCTCTCAGAGAGAAATGCTAAATTATCTGGTGGTGTGGCCGTAATCATGGTTCGTGATCAAGCTCTTAGTAAGAATTGCTAACTATTGTAAAACACAATTCGGAAAAATAGATTAGCATAGTGACAATTCTGGCTACAAGTGCGTAGAATTATTTCTAGAGACATGAGGCTCTTAAAGCTGCATTGGTTCAGTAACAGGGATGGATTTTCTGCTCTTTTTTTTTTCATAAGAAATATAAAGACATAAGACAGGACTCCAATCTTTTATTTTGGTGTTGTTTTATTTTAAAATTACCTTTATATTTAACTTGTTTAGCATGCATTGTGCATAAAATTTAGTTTTGAAATCCAAATCGCCTCTCTCCCTCCTCTCTCGCCATCCAAATTGTCTCAACTTTAACCATATCAGTTGGATCTTTAGGATCCTTATCCAATATCATTGTTTTGCAGACAATAGACAATGTTCTGATTTGATCTTTCCAATCCCTCTTCATCCTGAGAAGTTTGACAATGTTCTGATTTGATCTTTCCAATCCCTCTTCATCCTGAGAAGTTTCTTTACAAAGCCAACAACCTTTTAATTCACAAAAAAACACAAGTCGCATAACTTTTGCTTTGTGTTTTGCTTCAAGTTGTCCAAAATTAGACTTTAGTTTTGAAACCACAAGCACTTCACTAACTGGGTGTTACGATTCAAGTTACCATGGAATTAAGGTTACTAGCTTACAAATAAAGAATGCAAACCTCCAGTACTGTTTCCAGTACAGAACAGAATTGTTAGCCTTCAAGCAAAGAATTGCAGCATGTGCTGAATGTGGAAAACGTGAAGAGCATGACTATTAGTTAGGAGGTAGTTAGTTGTTGAGTTAGTTAGTAGTTAGCAGTCTAATAAAGGTTTAAATCAGTTGTAATTGGAGAGAAAACCATTGTATATAAACAGGTGTATGGAAACGTGTTGAAAGGAAGAAAATAGAGAAGATCAATCTCATTTCTCTGCTCATTCTCCTCTGCTCTCTCTTGAATCTGTTCTTTCTCAATTTCTGTTCTCTTTTCTTTCTGTTCTTTCTAATCTTGTTAAGCTGAGCTTAACACTGGGATGTTTTCGGTTTTTATCTTCTTTTTGATGAGTTTAAAGAAGAGACTTGACTTGGGTTTATTGTCTAATATGAGACAGTGCATCGTTGTTCAAGTTATAGAATGGGTGAGGGAGGAGTATTGGATTAGGGTTTTTGTAAAGTTTTGTTGGAGTTTGCTTGAGGGCTAGGACAAGGTATATGAAATCATATTTTCTAATATTCGTGAAGGTTATGGAATATTCTTTAATTTTGGAGTTTCTTGATCCTGGAAGGATACCAATGGCTTTATTTCAGTGGAGCACGATTACGTTTTTCGAAGCCCACGAGGAAGGGAAAGATACAGAGATGCTTTGTTTTTCTTTGGTACAGAGACGCTCTGTTTTTATTTTGTTGCTGTAGGGTTTTGGTTTGATCTTAGCTCGATTCAGCATATAGCACTCATAATTCAGTATGATCACAGAAAGCTGTGAAAGTCTTTCAAAATTACAGAATTCTCTGATGACAAGGCCCGTTGGCCGTCCAGTAAACCGAAGCAAAGTACAAAATTAACCTGAACTCAGTATTCCTTATCACAAGGCTGGGAAGGAGACCATAGATAGGGGGAAAGCTAAAGGAGAATGATACACAGGAATGACAGTAAAATGATTGGCTAAATTTTCAGCCTGTGGAATTTCTGGGTAACAAAACGTCTTTCAATTCTATCCTGGAGAATGGCTTTGACAATGGGGGCCATTGAATGCTGAGGTCAGAAGCGACTTGTTTCATTGTTGGCCGAGACTGTGGATCAGCACACAAGCATGCAAATGCTAGTCTGGCAATATAGACCACACCTGATGCAACTCGATGTTCAGGAGGTGGTATACACTGGTCTAGTACGTCCTTCAAGATTGTATGCTGACTCATTGGCAATGATGTTGACGAGGATGACGGTGATAGCAAAGCTGAGATGAAATCTCCTGGATGCCTTCCCATGATTATTTCCAATGTTAACACACCAAAGCTGTAGACATCACATTTTTCATCCACTTTCATTGTGAAGGCTAACTCTGCAAATCAAAGTCTTCAGTCATGCTTTGTTACATTGGAAACAGTAAGAAAGATTTACTTATTAGGAAATGGATTCTGTAACCAAACTGCATACCTGGAGCTATGTATCCATAAGTTCCTGCAATTGATGTCCAGTTGGACGCTTCAGGCATTAAGAGCTTAGCTGTGCCAAAGTCAGTGACACGAGCTTCATATTTTGAATCCAGGAGGACATTGTTGCTCGAAATGTCTCGATGAATAATAGGAGGTGAGCAATCATGGTGCATGTAGGACAAAGCATTGGCCACTCCTTTCACAAGATTTAGCCTTTTAATCCAATCCAATTCCCTTGCTCGTTCTTCACTGTTCAAAGTCATTCTCAAACTTCCCCTTTCTATGAACTCGCAAACCAAAAACGAGTGCTTTCTATGTGAACAGAAACCATACAACTTCACAATGTTACGGTGTCTTATACTTAGTAAGACATGAATCTCACTTCTGAAAGCTTTCGAACCAGTCATCTCACCATCTTGTGATTGGTGGAATTTCTTCACAGCAACCACCATTCCTGTTGGCAGCACAGCTTTGTAAACAGCTCCATACCCTCCTGCTCCAATACAATAGTTGGAGTCGAATTCCTCTGTAGCCTCGATGATGTTCTCATAATTCATTTCCCCACAACAGTCCCATATTGAGAACAGATTTTCCTGTCGTGCCTCCCTTAACATTTTCCTCCTGCTTCTAATTTTGTGAAGGGTTAAGAAACCTCCAATCAAGGCTAAACACAGAAAAAAGAGTCCCAAGAGAGGGAAGACAAATAAGACAACCATTTTTCTATCCTTCTTAGAAGCAGTTTTATTGCCTGTAGATGCAGCACAAGGCTTTAAACCTGCAGAACTGCCACACAAGTTGTTGTTTCTGATTGCCTCGTATGGAGCCTCACTAAAAGCTTTAATATCAGGAACGGGGCCCTCTAAATCATTGCAGGATATATCCACAGTCACCAAGCTCAACAAGTCCGCAAAAGTGGTCGGTATAGAGCCAGACATCATGTTGTGGGAGATGTTCAATGTCTCTAGATGTTTGAACTGTCCAAGCTGCGGTGGAATGTATCCCTGGAGATAATTCCAACTAAGATCAAGACTTTGAAGAGACCGTAAATTTCCCATCTCGGGAGGAACATTACCTGTAAATTTATTCTTGCTGAAATTCAAGAATAATAGATTTGAGAGCTCTCCAAGTTGTTTGGGAATCGATCCACTCAGATAATTTGCTGCCAAATTAAGCTTTGTAATGTAAGGTATCGTTGCGATAACTGAAGTAACATCACCTGAAAGATTGTTGTTGTTAAGAGTGAGTTCAAGTAACTTCAGTTTTCCCAGTTCCTTAGGAATCTCCCCAACAAGATGATTTGAAGAGAGATCAATCGCTTGCAGTCGAGTTGCCTTTCCAAGCTCAGCTGGTATTTCACCAGATATTCTATTGTTAGAGACTCTTAGAGTCATCAGACTCTGAAATTGCTCCCATTTCCAAGAAAGTTCACCATAGAATTCGTTATCACTCAAATTTATGTAGGTCATATTTGGATAAACAACCAAATCATTAGATATATTTCCACTGAGCTGGTTTCTCTCAATTCTGAGTCTCACCAAGCTAGTGCAATTTCTCAAGCTTTTTGGGATAGGTCCTGTGAAGTCATTGTCCATAACACACAACAACGAAAGGAGTCCACCACGACATATGTCGTCTGGTAAATGTCCAGTAAATCTATTAGAATTTACATAAAAATGTTTCAGATGTGTGAGATTGTTCAACTCTAGAGGAAAAGAACCTGAAAGATTGTTTGAAGGAAGGTAAAGAAAGGATAAGCTTCTCAAATTTCCTAAAGATGAAGGGATCGTACCGGTCAGGTTATTAAATGCCAAGTCAATGAAAGTAAGAGATCTTGTTAAGTTTCCCATAGAAGCTGGTATTGTACCGGTGAGATAATTTTCTCTCAAATCAAGGACAGTGAGAGATCTCATGTTTCCTATGGAAGTGTGGATGGTACCATCAAGACTATTCCCTCCTAATTGAAGTGTACGCAGATTCTCAAGCATTCCTACTTCCTCAGGGACTGAACCAGAGAGTTTGTTTTTCAAAAGGTCAAGATAAACCAAGTTACTCAAGTTTCCAATGGACGAAGGAATAGCACCAGTAAGGTTGTTGCTTGACAAATTAAGCAATACGAGAGATTTCATTCTTCCAACTTCTTGTGGTATGGCACCAGAAAGGTCATTGTCATTAAGATAAAGATACACTAAGTTGCTTAGGTTTCCTATAGAATTAGACGGGATAGAACCGTTGATGAGGTTTTTCATCAGAGAAAATAACTCAAGGCTTGTCAATGAACCTATTTCGGATGGAATGCTTCCAGAAATTTGATTTTGAGACAAGTCTAGGACAATGAGCTTGGAAAGATTACTGATATGTGAAGGAATGGTCCCATAGAGTGAGTTATTCCGAAGATTAAGCTCGACCAAGTTCAGAAAGGATGAGAATTGGAGACCATGAAGCGTACCTCTCAAACTACAATCCTGAAGACTTAACTTCGTGATGTTACCAGTGTTGTCGCAAGTGATTCCTTCCCAGTTGCAGGGGTTGTCTCCGGCCCATGAGGACAGGAGAGACTGGCTTTGATTGTCAAGATCTGCTTTCCATTTTAGAAGTGCTTCTGCTTCCTTCCATCCTTGTGTGACTTGATCTCCTATAGTAGCTTCAGCAAAAGAAGAAGGGGAAAAAACACAAGCTAAACCAAGCAAAAAGTAAACCAAGAAAGGAGCAGTGGAGAACAAGGAATACTGGGATGCTATGGATACTGTTTTTTTGGACATAGATGCCATGGTCTTTATGGTTTTGCTTGATAGGATGAGCAAAAACCATATATCAGGGTCACATAGGGATCGAGCCATGGAGTCTTTCCTAGGTATTTCCAAATATGAACATAAAACTTTGCTCTTCAACTTTTCTTGTTTTCGTGACAATCTCCAACCACCACCTTCTAGATGTTCAGAGCATCCTGAAGTGAATGGGAACGTTCAAACCATGTTTCTTCCTAGATATTTGACTATTTTTTTTTAAATTAAATTTTTTTAATGTTATGAACTAATATAAAAATAATTTTTTAAAAATTAAAATACTTTATTTCAATGTGTTTTTTAATGAAAAATATTTTGAACTGTAATCGCTATTAAATTCTCAAACACTTCTGAAAGCGTATTAGGTGTTATAATTGCGGTTGAATTGATATTTTATTATTTTTAATTATTTTTTTATGTTATTAGATGATTTTTATGTGTTAATATAAAAATAATTTTTTAAAAATAAAAAATATATTATTTTAATATATTTTTAAATTGAAAAACAAGCACATCTTGGTCTGTAGCAAAGATGGGCTTATTACACGTGTTTCAACCTCTAACCTACTCCAACGAGGCGCTTATCACACGTGAATGTGGAATTTCATATTACTTAAAAAAGTGAAGCATGAAATGCTTATGTACACATGAAGTCATGAACACTTACCGAAGGCTAATTTCCGTACAACACCAAAAAGAACCAGATTTTTTTTTAATAGTGATTTATTGTTTTCATGATACTTGAACAACAAATCATTTTAATATGTATTTTCTTAATGGTCTTACAACAAATCATTTTAGTGCACTTGACGACAAATTAAAGATTACTAAGAGATCAGATTCGAGCCCTGTAGTTGCTTATATAATGATCAATAGAGGTTTACATGATCGTTAACTTTAGAGCTCGTTGGATTAGTCAAGGTGCACGCAAGCTGGCCTGGATACCCACGTTAATAAAAAAAATCACTAAAAAATTATATTTATTAAATGGTAACAAATAACTTCTCATTTTTTTTAAAAAAAAAATTAAAATAAAACAGGACTAGTTATGAGGGTCTGCCCTGCTATATGCTTTTGCGATAAGTGATGGGCCTTGATGGGCCTTGTTCTTTGTTGGCTTTTTTTATCAAATTTTTTTATTAAATGTTATTACTCTTTAATTTTAATATAGTTTTTAAATACTATTATAATTTTTTATTTGAATTTTAATAATTTTCTTAATTATTATATATTTGATTTGAAAATAATAATATTAATAATAAATTATACACTTTCAGCCTGGGCATTTCTGTGAACCGAAACATCTTCCAATTCTACAATGGAGAATGGCTTTGACAGTGGGGCCATCGAAATATCAGATCGTCTGTTGAAAAAAATGTTTTTACCTTATTTTATTTTTCTGTATTTAAAGAATCTTGAAGAATTGAGATGTATTTTTGTCTCTTTTTCGGTATTTAATCCATTCTGAATTGGCAGAATTTCTGAAGTTCCTGTCAATTCAGAAGTCGGAATAATAAAAAGCTTTTGATTGGCCACTGCGGATTCAAGGGCCCCCAAAGGATAGGATAGGATAATAACATAGATTCAAATTTAAGCCAGTGATGTCGCAATTGGCAGAACGTTGGTCTGATAATGAGAATATTACCTTTTACTTGAACACTAAAAGATCTGGCCTTGTTAATGGTTCTTCACTGTTCGTATGGTCGGAACATCTGATTCTCTCTCTTCTTTTTTTCACTTTGATTTTTTATGCCTTTTTTTCTTAACTTTTTTTAATTTATTCTTTAATATTATTTGACAAATTTTAAAATAGTCTTACTAATTTATTTTGATTTTTTATTTATGAAATTATCACAATTTCAAAAAAAATTCTCAATATAAGCATTAATACTCAATTTTGCTAATATTTAGTTTTATTATCGTATAATTAAATAAAAAATATTTTTTTAAAAAATAAATCTATAAAACACGGTTGAATTCATGACATGGGATTGCATGTTTGGTTGGTTAATTTAAGTTGATTGAAAATTAATTTTCATAATTGATTTTTATTTGCTTTCTATAAATCTATCATGATCTCAAACAAATATCTTAGTATAAAGTTGATATTTAATTTTGTCGAGGGTATTTTTTTATCATATAATTAAGTAGAAAGTAGTTTTTTAAAAAATATGTCATTCGAAAATCTTTTCAAAGCTCAATCATATTTTTATTGGTCATTTGAATTATCTTTAAATCTATCAAATCAATCGAATCATGTCGAAGAAATTTTTACGCTGTTTATTTGAAATCTAAATTAGATAAAGAGTTGGATCGAGAACTTTTAAGTTTGATTCATTGAGCCAGATTTAATGACAATGCTAAAGATTTCATGTGGTTCAAACATTTTTTTGTTTTTTTTTTAAATTTGGTTGACCATAGAGGAGCATAAATTTATAATTTTTCCTTGCCTATACCATAAACTATGAAGTCCATCTAAATGTAGGGTAGAAAACATATTAGCTCCATTAAAATTTTGGTGTTTCCCGAATCCAACACTATAAATTATGCGGCTACTTGCTCCCAAAAATTTACTACTTCCCGACAAACATTGCCCGCTGTGAAGCGCGGGACAGTATTTGCTAAGATTTTGAAAAACAGTAGTATACATTTTAACTAGGAAATTAAACTTGATCATAAATAGTACAGTCAGCCTGAGGCATTTCTGTGAACCAAACTTCTTTCAATTCTACAATGGAGAATGGCTATGACAATGGGGGCCATCGAATTAAGAAATCCGAAGCAACTTGTTTCATCGATGGCCTAGATTTGGGAACAGCATTCAAGCAAGCAAATGCTAGTTCTGCAATATAGACCACGCCTGCTGCAACCCGATGTTCAGGAGGCGGGAGGCGCTGGTCTAATATGTCCTTGAAGAGCGTATTCTGACAAGTTGCCGCTGTTGTTGATGAGGATGCTGATGACAACAAGGATGAAATGAAATCGCCTGGATGCCTTCCCATCATGATTTCCATAGCTACCACTCCAAAGCTATAGACATTTTTCGTTCACTTCCATTGTGTAGGCCAACTCTGTAGACGAACAATCATGCATTACTTTTAGTACCAAAATAAGTTTTGGACAAACTCTAGTACATTAAAACTTGGACTCGACTCCTAAAATTATTGTTTGCTTACATACACCGCCTAGGAATAGAAGTATATTTGTATAGGAAAATTTCTTAAAAGGAATGAACACTTACAGATATAATTAATCGGTGTTGTCGTGTAATGTTTCATTAGAATTAAGAAATAAACCAAAGATTAGGAAGGAGATGTTGAAAAGTCTGACTAACCTGGAGCTGTGTACCCAGCGGTTCCTGCAAGGGAGCTCCAATTAGATGAGTCAGGCAATAATAGCCTAGCTGTGCCAAAGTCGGACACATGAGCCTCATATTCTGAATCCAAAAGAATATTGTTGCTTGAAATATCTCGATGAACGATCGGAGGTGAGCAATTGTGGTGCAGGTAGGACAAAGCATTGGCCACTCCTCTCACAAGATTGATCCTTTTCATCCAATCCATCTCCATTGCTTGTTCCTCATTGTCTAGAATAGTCCTCAAACTACCCCTTTCAAGGAATTCATAAACCAAAAAAGAGTGTTTTCTATGTGAACAGAAGCCATACAGCTTCACGATGTTTCGGTGGCGTATACCCAATAAGGAATGCATCTCACTTGTAAAAGCTTTCAAACCTATCATCTCATCATCTGGTGATTGGTGAAATTTCTTCACAGCCACCACTAGCCCTGTTGGCAGGGCGGCTTTGTAGACAGCTGCAAACCCTCCTGTTCCAATACAATGGCTGGGGTTGAATCCCTCTGTTGCCTCAATGATGTCCTCATGATTTATTTCACCTTGATGGCCCCAAATCGAGAACAGATCTCCGCGTTCCATTGACATTTTTCGTCTACTTCTAATTCTCTGCCGGAGAATGAAGAAACCTCCAATCAAGGTGAAAAGAAAAAATAAAAATCCCAACAGAGGGAGTGTAATCAAAATGACAACTTTTTTTCCCTTTCTATGCAAAGTCCTGCTTCCTAGGAGTGTCTCACAGACCTCCAAACCAGTAGCATTGCCACATAGGTTGGTATTGTTGTGAATTGCTTGAAATGGAGCCTCATGGAAGGCTTTGATGTCAGGAATCGGACCCTCTAACTTATTATTGGAAACATCCACGGTTGTCAAGCCTCGCATAGAACTAAAAGTGGTTGGAATGAAACCAGACAGCATGTTGTGGGAAATGTTCAAGGACTCTAGCCGTTGCAGGTTTCCGAGCTCCTGTGGTAGGTCTCCCATCAGAGAATTCCAACTAAGATCAAGACTTTGAAGAAAGCGCAAATACCCTATCTCTGCAGGAATAATCCCTTTGAAACTATTCTTGCTCAGATTCAAGAATAATAGTTGAGAGTACATGCCAAGCTGTCTGGGAATTGTTCCACTTAAATTGTTTGCTGCTAGGTCAAGTTTTTTAACATCAGGCAACACTTCAATAACTGAAGAAATATCTCCTAAAAGTCGGTTATTGCTGAGCTTAAGTTCAAGCAACTTCAACTTTCCCAATTCAATTGGAATTTGACCAACTAGATGGTTTGAAGAGAGATCAAGTGCTTTGAGATTAGATGCCTTTCCTAGCTCAGCCGGTATTTCACCAGAGATTTTATTTCTCGAGATTTTTAGATTTGACAGATTATGGAACTGCTCCCATTTCCATGAAAGTTTACCATAAAGCTCATTATCACTCAAATCCATGTAGTATAAATGTGGGTATATGCCAAAATCTTCAGATATATTTCCACTAATTTGGTTTCTGTTAAGAAAGAATCTCAACAAGCTGGTGCAATTTCTCAAACTTTTTGGGATAGGTCCAGTAAAATAATTGTCCGAGGCAGAAAAAAACAAAAGGGATCCCCCAAGGCACATGTCTCGGGGTAGATGTCCAGTGAATTTATTAGAATATATTTGCAAATGTTCCAAATGTGTAAGGTTATTTATTTCTGGAGGCAAGGAACCAAAAAGGTTGTTATATGGAAGGTAAAGCTGGGTTAAGTTTCTCAAATTTCCTAATGAAGCAGGGACTTTACCGGTTAGATTATTAGGTCCAAGGTCTAGGACAGTGAGAGATGTCAAGTTTCCTATAGAAGATGGTATCATGCCACTGAGATTATTATCACATAGGTAAAAGTAAAGGAGAGATCTCATGTTCCCTACTTCCTCAGGAACGGAACCAGAGAGTTTGTTTTCATAAAGGCAAAGTTTTAACAAGTTGGTTAAGTTTCCTATGGACCTAGGAATAACACCGGTTAGGCTGTTGGTGTTCAGGTCTAGAACTGCAAGAGATGTCATCGTTCCAACTTCCTCTGGTATGGGACCAAAGAGTTTATTAGCAGATACAAGAAATTTGGATAAGTGGCTCATATTTCCTATAGAATGAGGGAGAAAACCCGTGAGATGATTGTTTTCTAAATTTATTTCGGAAAGTGAACTCATCATTCCTATTTCTGGAGGGAAGGAACCATTCATATCATTATTGGATAGTGAAAATATTCTGAGGCTTTTTAAGAAGCTTATTTCAGATGGAATGTTTCCTGAAATATCATTGTAAGACAAGTCAAGGATGGTGAGCCTGGAAAGGTTACTAATTTGTGAAGGAATGGTTCCATAGAGTGAATTGTTACTGAGGTTAAGCTTCATCAAGCTTGGGAAGGACGAGAAATTAAGACTATGAATTGTACCTCTCAAACCTGCATTCTGAAGACTTAAATTGGCAATGCCACCAGCTTGGTAACAATCAACTCCAACCCATTTGCAAGGGGTGTCTCCATTCCATGAACTCAGGAGGGATTGGCTTTCATTGTCAAGACTGGCTTTCCATTTCTGAAGGGCCTGTGCTTCTTTGAATCCTGCACCGCTAGTAGTACTGTCAGGAATCGAAGTTATGAAGGTAGCACAAGCAAGCAGGTTGTAAACCAAGAAAGTTATGGTGGAGAAGAAGGAAAATTGGGATGATTTGGATATTGATGCCATGGTCTTGATTGTTTTCTCGAATCAGGATGAGTAAAAAAAACTTATACCAGGGCTGCACATGGAGATGCTGTCCGGTTACATATATATAGAAAGAGAGCACCAAACTGATACTTTCAATATGAACAGTGTCTCTCAATACTTTTCAGCTCTTCTTGTTTTCCTTACCATGAATTAAGTTCCTGTTTAGCGTTTGCTACATAGCTTCAATCACTATCCTCTTTCTTGGGAGCCGCCAGGACTTTGTTTCTGTTCAGCGTTTGAGAAAAGCTAGCTATGATTTTGGAAAAGCATGGTTTTACTTGCCTTCCATTGGTACATAGCAGTTGAAAAGTATAAACAATTCAAGGTAGTGGGGCTAGGGTCGCCCACTGTACACATTCTATGATTGACAAGGTTTTTTTTTTTTTTTTTGGAGTTAAATATTTTTTACTAATTTATTCAATATAAAAAAAGTAATTAATTCTGTCATATATATATATATATATATATATATATATATATATATATATATATAAAACCCTGCAAATCATTAAACTCAATATACCAAATACATTTTTTTTTTAAGGCATTCTTGATATATCTTTAGCATAAGTACTCATCCACATTCTCACTAGTGATACATTCACAAATAAATTATTTATAGCAATCCATCCTTAAATTTGAACCAAACTCAATCACACTGGTACGTACCTTAATCGACAAGATGACTACGTAGAAGTCAGACTAAGGATTTTCGGTGGCAAATAAATTCAGCTGAGCATAACGGTAAAAATCTTCATCTGTGCACATAGCTCATGGAATGATTTTATATGGAAATATAAAAGTCACAATAATTTTTTTTTCCTCGCTTCACCTTAGCAAATAATATTCTCAGGTTTGAAGGCCGTATGAAGAAACCAAATTCAAAATGTATACCGCCGGAAAAGGGTGGCTTCGCTGCAACTTTCTTGCTTTGCATCTTCTGTTTCAATCTTTATTTTGTAATGGAATGTAATGGACCACGCACCTCTATCCCCACAAAATTGAACTTTGAAAAATGACGTGGTATTGATTGTTGGGTGCAGATATGAGTTTTGCATGTTTGAGATTTAATTAATCTTTTATTGCTTTTAATTTTATTTTCCAAAACAATTTCGATTCATGCTAAAGGAAGCAATCTTAGATGAAATTAAGGGTTTGTTTGTTCTGGAAAAAAGAATTTTTGAAGAAAAATGAGTTATTTTTCATTGTTTGGATAAGAAAAACATTTTCTTGTAATATATATTATTTTTTTATCAATGATTCTTTAATAATGATAATAAATTGACATTGGTTGTTGTTATAGTAATAATGATCTTAAGAGGTTATATATAGTGAGATGCTAAAGAAATAAATGTTATGGTGAAATGATAATAAAATAATAATTATATTGGTAATAAAAAGACGAGGGTGATGATGTGGTTGGAGGTAATGGTAGAAGGTTATTACAGAGAGATGATAAAATAATGGTTGTAGTGGAGGATAGTGGTGGTGGGGTGATAATGATGAAGGTGGCGATGGTTGTGGGACGGTGGTTGTTGTGGTAGTATTTGGTGAATTTTACAAGTTAATTTCATTATGAGATTAAGATATATTTTTTAAATTGATACTTTGGAAAATATATTATATTGATTTAGTTTTAGTTTTGAGTGTCTGTTTCACCTTGAAAAATAACATTGAAAAATAAAAGATAATGCATTCTAGAAAAATGACAAAGTAGTCAAACTAATGGAACAGAAATCAAAGAATAAAAAGATATATTTTTTTAAAATTAATACTATTCAAAAATTGATTGGAAAATATATTTTATTGACCTAGTTTTGAGTAATATATGTTTAACGTTGAAAATCAAACATTGAAAAATAAAAGATAATACATCCTCGAAAAATGAGAAGTAGTCAAACTAATGGAATAGAAATAAAAGAATAAAAAAAAAATTATGAAAAATATCACACAAAAATTATAGTTCATAATTTTATTAATGAATAATTTATCAGTTTTAGAAAAACTTTATTTAATTTTACAAGATTATAATAATAATAATTCTAATTCTAATAGGAAAATATAACATAAATAAAAAAAATAAAGTTAAACATCTGAAATTAATTAGAAAAATAGAAAAACATATAAAAATAACGACTTTTAAGCTTAATTTGAAGTTCTTTGGATAGTTTCAACAAGTTGACCTTTGACTTATAAAATTTCCTGAAAAATAAAAAAAAAAACTCAATTTAATAGTCAGATCTGAGATATGGGGCTTTTCTTCACAGAAGCACGATTAGGTCTCTTTTCAGGCTTGGATCTATCCATTGTATCCAAATACATCACTATAAGGCTATCCACGTAGTTCAAAAAATCAATCCTCCATCAAAAATACCTCTCTCAGTACGAAAATGTACTCATAATCAATCTAAAATCAGAAAAAAAATCCATTATTTTATCCTGTTTAATTCTTTTCACTGCTAATGCTTTATGGCGATTTCGGTTATTGCCTTAGTTTTCTTTTGTTTATTACAATATTTTTGTTTTTTGATAGATACAACATTTTAGTTAATATCAGTTCCATAAAATATATGATCCAAAATAAATAGTAATATCCTATGTTCTTTTTCCTTAAAATGTGAGCCAAAAATAGCCAAGACTTTCCTTCAGTGAGCTATCACCCATATATGTTCTGTTTAAACTCATGATATTGCAGTCATCAGTCTCATAGAGTTGCTGTTATTTTTTATTTAAAAAAACTCCTGAGATTCACCAAGATTACTGCAGTGCCTCTCTGCTTGGCCACACAGAGCCTTTGTTTGGCAACTGATGATTCAAGGAGACCTTTCAAGGACACCGAGGCTCTTGACGTTTGTTGTAATCTATGTTTCATGGGAGCTTCCTCTCTTATGAGAGAGAAAATATGAAGGGGAGTTGTCTTCTACCATGCTTCCCTTCCTCCCTCTTTACCTTAACTCTTTCTAGCATGGTTTCAGAGCTATTTCTGAGAGATTAGTTAAAGCATGTGTTTTGAAGGAAAGAACGGAAGCTTAAAACTCAATCTTCTTGAATAGAATTTCACCTTACTTACGTTTCATATATTTGAACAATACCGTATCAGTAAAAAATACCACATATAATTTCAACTTGCTAGCTGTGTTTCGCTTCCTTTCTTACTCCATCACATATGATATGAGCATCTTAGGTTATGTACCCATCTTAGGATCACCTTCGTAGGAGCACTACCTTCAACTCTCTACTCAACTTGGCTCCCTCTCGGATAGGCTTGTCCCACCTCTGCTCGGTTTGACTCGAGGCTTGTTGAAGTGGCTAGTGTATCCCCCACATTGGTGACGTGACTCCTGACTAGCCATGATCGATGATGTTATTCTAACATCATTGAGGATGTCATCTCCTGTTTTCGGGTCAGCCAATATTGGCTAGGTCACCAGCTCGGGTCGGGTTGCTCTTTTTGGGTGAAGACGGCATGTGGACGGGCATGAGGCATGTTGGTGCGTGTGGGCAGGCTCCTCACCGACATGTGTTGGCGCATGGGTTGCTGCTGGACCTCCGTTAATTGTGCGCTCAGGTGTCACCGTTGTGTGTTTGTCTCGACATTCTCTTTGAAGTGTTACGTCTAAAACATATTCTGGACAACTTTCATTTCTAGGCAAAACTAAAACACATGTTTTCTTCAACCAAAGCTTTAGTATCAATTGTTAGGATTGGTTGATCTTCGACCAGAGACTGAACACAATATTTTAACATGGTTTCTGTAACTTGTCTACATCCAAGAAACAACGAATATTATTATATGAAGAGAAATACTCAAATCTACAACAAAAGAGTTTGAGGAAAACCATCAACTTTACTCCTACTCTCAAGTGATTTGCCTCACATCTCTCTCTCACTGCAGCTGCTGCCGAAGCAGCTTCTCTCTTCCTCTCTTACTGCTTACTCTAACTACTCCGCATGACCTCTATTTATAGTTGAAAATGAGGAAATATGCATCCCATTTTCACCCGCAAATCTTTCGTTGATTTGCAGCATGAATTCAGCCCAACAAATCACACAAATCATCCCTTGATTTGCAGCCATGATTTCAGCCCATTGTTGACTCATTAATTTCTAGCCTTTCTTCAAGCCTTGTTTACATCTCATCGAAGCAATAATTGTGTGAATTTGTCTCCACACTCAACAGATTGCATGCTGACTAAATGGCAATGATGATGAAGAGGAGGATGCTAAGGACAACAAAGATGACATGAAATCTCCCGGTTGCCTTCCCATCATTATTTCCGAAGTTATCACTCCAAAACTATATATAGACATCACATTTTTCACTAACTTTCATTGTGTGGGCCCTCTCTGAAATAGATTCTGATCATGCTGTTATCTTTTGAAGAATGGCCATGCATTACTGTTAATTCAAGTAATGTTTCACCATTGATAACATCCATGGCCAAATATAATTGAAATTCTTTAATCATCATTCTCGATGTACTATTGCCATGTTATTGATCTTAAATTAAATTCTGCAATACATACCTGGAAAATGCACACCATCTGAAATAATTATTTATGCTGCTCATAACGTTTCATGTTTCAATAGAATTAATAAAACAAAAACCAATCGATTAGGAAGCTAACTCACCTGGAGCTTTGTGCCCTACAGTGCCCGCAAATGAGGTTCAATTAGAAGAGTCAGGCAGTATGAGCCTAGCTGTGCCAAAGTCAGAGACATGAGCCACATATTCTGAATCGAGAAGAATGATGCTGCTGCTGCCTAATCTTACAATTAATGTAGCTGAATTGATTGATCGATCAGAAAGCACCTATAAATTAAGGAACTGACAAGGGTATAGCAAGAAGACACTAAAACAATATAGTTCTAAATCTGAAATTTCAGGAAAACATCACGATAGGTCCAGTTCTTGTGATAACCACAAACACTTTATTTCCTATCAAGAATGGCAGACTACAGTGGTAAACCCCTCTTAAGAAGCAATTGAGTATTCTTATGTACCTGTCCCAAAGGATTGACTGCTAACATTCAATATCTATGTAGTCTTGAGAAAGTAACATGACTCATGAGGAAGACAAGGGGATTTTAATATCTTCAATTTTGAGTAAGACATGTAGGCGGGCTCTGTCTTGACCCTCGTCAATATAGTGCGTAGGTGTAGAGATTTTTCACGACGTAGGCCTCTCGCATCTTGTAAAAATCCAGGATGTCAATTTGTGTGTCCTTGTTTTCTAGACTAAAAATCTACTTGAACGGATGTTAATACATGAATAAGTGTCTTTACTGTTTGCGGGGACTGAAATTAAGACGAAAATTTGCGCTATATTTTATTTTTAGAACACAAATTTGCGGGGACTGAATGTTAATATATGTTTTCTTTATCTTCATAGTCTCCATCTCTTTTATTTTGAGACAATAACGAAATGCTAAAGGAATTGATTATTAACAACTCTTTTTTTAAGACTATGCTTAATTATCCTCAAATAAGCTCTTTTTTAAGAGTCCCCGTATGGTGAGCGTGGCAGCCAAAAATGAAAATAATAGGGCACGTGCTGACAACTACTAAACTAAGGCCATCATTTTGGACGCTGAAAGTTTTCAAGCTGGGAAAGAATTTTCAAGGTACCCTTTGGGACAGGTACATAAGAATAATCAATTGCGTCTTAAGAGGGGTTTACCACTGTAGTCTGCCATTCTTGATAGGAAATAAAGTGTTTGTTGTTATCACAAGAACTGGACCTATCGTGATGTTTTCCTGAAATTTCAGATTTAGAACTATATTGTTTTAGTGTCTTCTTGTTATACCCTTGTCACTTCCTTAATTTGTAGGTGCATTCTAATCGATCTATCAATTCAGCTAGCTACATTGTAAGATTAGGCAGCAGCAGCAGCTAGGTCAAGAGAGTTCCACTGGATCACCATTTCAGAGTGTATATGTCGAACAGAGAAATTCCCATGACGTACGTTGATTAGTCTAGACAGCAACTGCCGTGTGTTGAGAGTGAAAAAGAATAGAAAGATAGAAAATGAAAGCCTATAGCTGAATGTAATATACGCTATCAACCAAAAACAATAATGCTGCGAGACAAAATCAAACAACCAGTTGATTAAAACTTTATGTTACTGAGTTAACTAATTAATCAAAGAATTTAAGCAACGCCAGTCGGATAACACATTAAACAATCTTTCAACCTAAAAATTTCAGCTATCAAACGACTATTTAATCTAAAAGTTTAAGCCGCCGTGAGGATTTTTATATTGTGTCAATTATTTATTTAAAAATAGTTGAATATTATGACTTTAATGGATTATTGTTAGGTGTATAGTATTTGTTTTATTATTTTACTGTACAAATAACCCAATAAGGAATTGCTACCATCTACCGTCTATAAACATTTGTGTATTCATAATTCATCACAGTCACGTACTACATTGATCATTGAATACTTGCATTTTTCATAACAGATGGTTTCACACATTTGAGGAAAGAAGAGAGTAAAAGTTCAGCCAATAGCAATTCTGTCATGCAATACATCATTCAATTCTATCGTGGAGAATGGCTTTGGCAATGAATGCCGAAGAGTTGCAAGCTCTGAAGAAACCTGTCGCATTGCTGGCCGAAATTGGGGATCACTACACAAGCAAGAAAGTGCTAGTTTTACGACACGGGCCACACCCCCTGCAAGTTTATCTTCAGGTGGTGGGAGGCGCTGGTCTAAAACATCCTTCAAGAGCGTATTGCCACCGACTGATGGTGATGGTGATGAGGAGGAGGAGGAAGCGGCCAATGACATCAGAGATGAGATGAAATTTCCTGGATGCCTTCCCAACATCACTTCCAATACTACTACTCCAAAGCTATAGACGTCACATTTTTCGTCCACTTTCATTGTGTAGGCCAACTCTGCAAAAGAGACTGGTCATCCCGTGTTTTGAAAGAATTGACAGCGCCTATAAACAAACAACCTATCGTGGAATGTGATGCAGGGAACGTTAAAGTAGAGTAATATTTCTTTAAAAAAAAAAAAAAAGTGGAGTCAAAAAACTGAATTTCAATTTTTAAATGTAATATTTCTCACTCTCAGAACTAGAAAACTAATTTTTCATTTTTTTTTAATTTATACTGACTTTGAAAAACATATTTTAGATATTTTTTACAGTTTTTCCTTGTAATTTTTCTAGTTTTCTAAAATAAAGAAAAAAAGAGATGAACAATATATTTTTTTCTTTATGTATATTGCTCTTTTGCAATGTAAAAAATTAAAATTATATATTTTTATATTTAGTTAAGGCCATAAATTATAAATCTAATAACATAAATATTTTTTTTTAGTTAACAATATAAATTTGTTCCACGTAACTTTTAATTTGAATGAAATAAAATTAATATCCTATAATTAGATATATCATTAAATATAAAAATATAAAGATGATTGTCATAAATTATGATTCTGATTTTTTTTAATGAAAAATAGTTGTAATTTAGATGTGTTTATTGTTTTTTATGGAAAACATTATCTTCGTTCTCAATAAAATTAATACTTTTCTAATTTTTCATTGAAAAAAAACTAGAAAAGAAAAGGAAAACTGAAAATTAAAAAAAAAAAATTTATTTTTTTGTCAGTGAAGAGACACTCAACTTCGTTAATTTTTGCACCCTTTTAATTGGTTTTAGATTAATCATCAACAGAAGTTGCCCGTTCTTGGAAATTAATTGGGAATTTTTAAAAGAAGCAGCTAACCCAAAGGCGATGATGAAATTTAACTACATACCTGGAGCTGTGTAGCCGTAGGTGCCAGCAAATGATGTCCAATTCGATGAGTCAGGCATTAAGAGCCTAGCCGAGCCAAAGTCAGAGACATGAGCCTCATATTCCGAATCCAAGAGAACATTGTTGCTTGAAATGTCTCGATGAATTATCGGAGGTGAGCAATCATGGTGCATGTAGGATAAAGCACTGGCCACCCCTTTGACAAGATTTAGCCTTTTAACCCAATCCATCTCTTCTGCTTGTTCCTCGTTCTTCAGTACATTCCTTAAGCTTCCCCTTTCCACAAATTCATATACCAAGAATGAGTGTTTGGCATGTGAGCAGAAACCATACAGCTTGACAATGTTTCGATGCCGTATGCCCATTAAGACATCAATCTCGCTTCTGAAAGCTCTCAAGCTGGTCTTCTCAACTTCTGGTGTTTGGTGAAATTTCTTCACAGCAAGCACTTGTTCTGTTGGAAGCACAGCTTTGTAAACTACTCCGTACCCTCCTTCACCAATGCAATGTTTGGAGTTGAATCCCTCTGTAGCCTCTATGATGTTCTCATACTTCAGTTCCCATTCAGGGCTCCATTTTGCGAAAACATCTTTGCTCTGTGCTTCATTTAACCTTTTCCTCTTTGTGCCTTGGCAAACAATAAAGAAACATCCAACGAGGACCAACAAACTGCCCAGCAGAGGAAGTACAATCAGAAGGACAACTTTGTTGCCCTTTTTATGCAAAGTTATGTTTTTTATGAGAACATCACAAGCCTCCAAACCAGTAGCATTGCCACAGAGGTTGGTGTTGTTGCGAATTGCTTCAAATGATGCCTCACGAAAAGCTTTGATATCTGGAAGGGGACCCTCTAACTTGTTATAGGATACATCCACATCTGTGAGGCCTTGTAATCTAATAAAACTGGTTGGAAAGAAACCAGACAGCATGTTATGGGAGAGGTTCAAGACCTCTAGCATCAGCAGTTGTCCAAGCTCCGGTGCTATGCCTCCTGTCAGGGAATTCCAACTGAGATCAAGACTTTGAAGAGACTGTAAAAGCCCCATCTCAGAAGGAATACTCCCTGTGAATCTATTCTTGCTCACATTCAAGAATATCAGTTCTGAGCACTTGCCAAGCTGTTTAAGAATTGTTGCACTAAAATTGTTTGCAGCCAGGCCAAGCCTTCGAAGACTAGATAACGCTGTGACATCAAAAGGTATATCACCTGAAAGTTGGTTATCATTGAGTGTAAGTTCAATCAGCTTCAACTTTCCCAATTCCTTAGGAATTCTCCCAACTATTTGATTTGATGAGAGATGAAGAGCTTGAAGATGAGTTGTCTTTCCAAGCTCAACTGGTATTTCACCAGAGATTCTGTTTCCAGAGATTATCAAGGCTGTCAGACTGCGAAACTGCTGCCATTTCCATGAAAGTTCCCCGTACAATTCATTATCGCTCAAATCTATATAGTTCAGATGGGGGTATATGCCAAAAGCTTCAGATATGTTTTCACTAAGTTGGTTGTTATAAAGAAAAAGTCTTATCAGGCTAGAGCAATTTTTCAAGGTTTTTGGGATAGCTCCTGTGAAATAATTGTCAGCCGCGGAGAAATTTTGAAGTAACCCACCAAGGCACACATCTTGCGGTAGATGTCCACTAAATCTATTAGAATATATCTGTAACGAACTTAAATGTGTAAGATTGTTCAATTCTGGAGGAATGGAGCCAGAGAAATTGTTATCGTGAAGATAAAGCTTAGATAAGCTTCTTAAATTTCCTAAAGATGGAGGAATTCTACCTGTTAGATTATTAGATCCTAAGTTTGTAGCGATAAAAGATGATGTCAAGTTTCCCATAGAAGCTGGTATTGTGCCAGTGAGATGATTTTCATGCAAATTAATGTCAATGAGAAATCTCAGGTTTCCTACTTCGGCAGGGATGGAACCAGACAGTTCATTATTGTAAAGGAAAATATATTGCAGGTTGCTCATGTTTCCTATAGAAGCTGGTATTATGCCACTGAGACTATTATTAGGCAACATAAGGTGAATGAGAGATCTGAGGTTTCCTACTTCCACAGGAATGGGACCAGAGAATCTGTTCCTGTCAAAATAAATATATTCCAAGTTGCTCAAGTTTCCTATAGACGCAGGGATGGGGCCATTCATGGAGTTGGAAAGAAGCGAAAATTTTGTGAGGCTTTTCAGTGAGCTAATTTCAGATGGAATATTTCCGGTTATTTTGTTGTATGACAAATCAAGGATAGTGAGCTTGGAAAGATTACTGATATGTGAAGGAATGGTTCCATAGAGTGAGTTTTTGCTAAGGTCAAGCTTGATCAGATTGGGAAAGGATGAGAATCTGAGATTATGAATTGTACCTGACAAACTAGAACCTGGAAGACTTAAGTTGGTGACGCTGCCAGACTTGTCGCAGCTGATTCCAAACCAGTTGCAAGGGCTGTCTCCAGCCCACGAAGACAGGAAAGATTGGCTTTGGTTGTCGAGGTTGGCTTTCCATTCTAGAAGAGCCTCCGCTTCCTTCAATCCTTCACCTTTAGCAGGAGAAGTGATGGAGGCAGCATAACAAAGCAATAAAGGTGTGAGAAAGAGCAAGATTTTGGGAGCCATATGGCCTTGGTGGTATTTCTAACAAGAATGAATATAAATTATAAAAACACTTGCGCTTAAGCTGCATTTATAGGACTGCTCGGTTACAGGAGGACAGGAAATTTTCATCAATTCTAGTGGTAAGAAAACTCCTATCATTATCATATCCGTACCGGTCTAACCCGGTTTAAAACTCAAGTTACAGGTTTTTCATATTAATTTTAAAATAATATTATTAAGATTTTTTTAAATGTAATTATATTATTTTAGATAAAATAATATATATTTTTAAAGTTGATCTAATTAAATCAATCAGGTCTATCAAATTTAACTAAATTAATTTTTAAAATAATCTAAAATAAAATAAAATTTAATTCAAGTTAAGTTCAATCAATAAATTATCAAATCGATCTGCCAAGCCAAAGCCAGGTTTAATGTCTGTGATTACTACTGTTACACATTTAGGAGAGTAGAATTTTCAATTTCCCTTGAGGTCTTTCTCAATTAAAACAAACTGTTGAATATTCAGCTTCCTTAGACAGTGGTCAGCCAGCCATTCTTGACTGGAGTTGACTTTTCTTTCCTTTTTTCCCTCTTGTCTTAAAAGTCCATTTTGTTTTGTATTTTAATAAGCGAGAGTTGGCAGGTGAAGTCAAAGGGTATTTTGTGAATGTTAGTTGCTAGTTCAGTACTGTCATGGATCAAAGGCAGAAAATAGACTGCACTGACCCCTTCTTCTTCCCGGGGTTTTTTTTTTTTTTTTTTTTTGTAATTTTATAATTATTATTTGATTTACATTTTGAGTACAGCTCTGCCTTGTTCCTCTAGATTATGTCCAAGATTATCAAATTTAAATAGAAATGTCACCATCTTGTGGTACTAAATATTTGTTTTAACAAGCTAATTATTTGAGTTATATAATAGTCATTGCAATCTAACCATTTAATAATTTTAACACTCTTGAGCACGTTATTAAATACACTAAACATTTATAAAATTATTTCTCCTTCAGTATGATCCATACATTCAGTTGTTAAGCATCCACTTGGGTATATAAAGTAACATCTTTGTGTATATACTCTCGGTTTTCTACAAATCGCCCCCTTTATAATTTATTTTATTTTCTCTACAGTAGATTTTGTTTCCTCCAGCTAGTTTTGTTATAAGCTATACAAATCAGGATATTTAACAAATGATTAAAAAGATTAAATTTTAAATATCAAAGAATTTGACTTGAGATTATAAAGAACAAAAATGTAGGCACTTCAGCGAAGATTTTATAATCTATTTTGATTTATAATATTCACTTACTGTACATTCAAAAACTGTACATTCAAAAACCCTCCAATAAGAAAAAGGGAAAGGTGTAAACTTTACCCAATAATTATATTTCTTCAATTTCTTTAGTTTATTAGATTATTCTAGGTATTTGAATTTTAAAACAAATTTACACAAGTTATAACCATGGCCATTGTTTAACATCCACAGCACCACAACAGAGAGCCTCGTTGCTATCACAATCGCATCCACATCCCTGAACAAAATGCTGTCTAAAACCCTAAACAATATCGAGTCCCGGTAAATAGAAACAAAGACATTGGATTTAGATAACTTTTTTTCCAAGAGAAATGCAGCTCAAATATCTTGAAATGCTGATCAACAGACTGAGAAATTGTTAGGCTTCAGCCTCAACAAGTAAATACTAGAAAGGAATAAGAGAAAAGAAGAATTAGAACAAGAAGACTAAGAAGAAGAAGAAGAAGAGGAGTTGATACAGAAATTGTTACTTCATTCATTCTCCCTCCCACTAATCTCAAACAGTCTTATTTATATCTTGAAGATAACTGACTTGCCTCTAAGAAATCAAACTAACCACGTTGAACTCTCACAGAAGACATTAATTTATATGATTAGGGGCAGCACGGCTAAGAACAAGATAAAAACAAAGAATTTATGACATTTACATAATGCCAACCTTGCCTGCTAGATTAACAATTATATATAACTGATGATTGATGAGATGCTCATAATTTATCAACCCTCACGACCCTGCAATTGTTTACCGTTTTCTACTTGTACATTAACGGCCCAGATCTTGACACGGCAAACCGCGGTAGTGGACTCGGACCTGTGCTCCCTGAAGTTGAGCCTTCAACAAATTTAACTTTTCTGCTTGAACTATAATCCAAAGGCCCGGAGCGGCGAACATTTCGATGTTTACTGTCTGTGCCGCGCAGGCTTCCACTATCCATATCATAAAGGTGTTCCTGGCTATGGGATGATGATCCCTTAAAAAAACCTGATTCGTTGCCGCTATGCTGTGGAGTTGAGTCCCCACGAGGATGCTTTGCTGCAGGAGAGGCGTGAGATAGTGATATGGCAGGTGAATGGTGGGGTGAGACACTTAGTAGTGCCAGAGGCATGGATGGAGATTTCATGTAGTACTGGCTATAAACTGAACGGAGAATTGCGTAAGGAACATAGGCTTCAAGGGAGCTTCTTGGAAGGTAAGGCGAGATCTCACAAAGTTGGTCCAAGAAAATCAGCTTTGCAACAAGATGAGATCTGCACAGAAAGCAGAGAAGAGATTGAGATACGAGAATGATGAGAGAGAAAACAGAGAGGTCAAAAAGATATTTAACTTAATGTGAGCTGAAAGAATAAATGGTGCCACCACATATTTAACTTAATGTAAGTTTTTAAGAAATGCTTGTGGTTATGTTGAAATGGACTTCAAATGATTAACATGATTGTACGCAAACAAAAAAGTCGTGCAAACATGTAACTTGTATGCGTGTATGTTTATCAATGTGAGGGTACACATAACAGGCATTGCATATTTACCTATTAGCTTCACTCCAAGAATCTAACACAATACCAGAAGCAAATTTGACAAAAAGTTGCATTGCAGACTTTATACTTGCTTCAGCAGACAAACGGCTATGTATTTCAGGATCCAAAGCCTCACCAAGATGACCATTAGAGAGAGACTGTCTCTGCTGATGTTCACGTTCCAATCTCACTAACTCACTTCCTGCAATCACAGCACTCATGCACCTGCCAAGAATATTCAATTGTAGAAGAAAAGGAATATTAATAATAATGGATGGATGAAACCATTTCATTTACTAAGTTTAAAAAACAAATGGCATATGCATGACCCTAATAAATTTGCAGTAAATATGGTTGCTCATCAGGTGAAACAAAAAGAAGGCAATAGTTGTTGACTTGTGTTCAAACTGAAAACCAAATTAATGTGTACAGACATCGATGATGCTCCCTCACGTAGCAAATATTATACCAAGATTAGTGGCATATGCAGTAGACCATTGGTTACAGTTTCAGAATTTAAAAATAAAATAGATAAATGGCAGGTGGCCAGTAACCCAATCAAAAGTAATTTGAATAGAAATGCTCGTTACGGGCCCCTGATGGCAGATCATTAGCTCATATGCACCACATGTTCAAAAAGCATTGAAGTTCTTATGTTCAGAAGAATATCCAATTGACGTCAACCCAACATTTTAACAACATGGTGGAACAAGGAAAACCAACCTTGCCAGACAATGGATATTATTGTTGAAGCCCCCAGTGTCAACATTGAAGCCAGTAGTATTCCATATATTTGATGTCATGAAGGTGGCAAATAAATAAGGCAACAATGTCCAAGAACCATCATTTGCACCCCCAACATCTTCCAAAATTGATCTGATCCATTCAGAATCATGATCTCCAACTATATTAACACTGTTTGCCACCCCTCTTATTCTTCTGATGTCCTTCTTTTCAGGTATTTCTTCAGGTATATGCTTAACCACCCCAGAAAGTAATGAATATATCAATGGTGCACCTTCATCAAGCACGACCCCAGCAGCTTCAGCAAGAAGCTGATCAAAAGCAAGTGCTTGTCCTCCCTCAACGCAAAATCCAATCACTGTGTCCAAGTCCACCATCTGCCTCGAGCATGCCTCTCTTTCTATTCTGTCACCAGAATGCATGCTGCCTGCAACAGCCTCTAACACTTCACGGTTTGACCGTAATGATGTGTCAATGCAATTCAATAGGGCTGCTGTGTGCTCTTTCATCATTCTGTCTAGCCTGTCAACTCCATAGCCACCAAATACACGAACAAAGGCTTGTAGTTCTCTGAGATCAGTGACTGATTCCGCAAAATATCCACCGACAGGCCTTGTGCTTTTAAAGCATTTGTGGATTGGTGTAAAAAGGATCCCAGCACCTGATACATCTTTGACAATGTTATCTATATACCAGTTGCAGACAACTTCAGTGGCTGACCCAGTAAGCTGCTCTGCTGGTTTTTCAAACAATTGCAGAGAAGACACAGGTCCTGAGAAGGCCTCAGTTAGTAGAACTTCTCGAATACCATGAGTAAGGTCCATGCTGATGTGTTGCTCTGCTAGATGGACAATGCTCAGGTGCCTGTGAATCAAGGACTCTAGGACAGAAGGCCGTTGAAGATCATTGTCAGTTTTTAACACTGAAAGCAATCTCCTCCTGAAGTTGCCAAGTATGCCCTCTCTCATGTACTGCACAGAAGACTACACTGTTATAGCTGAATCCCAACAATTTGATATTTTCTGAGTCGACACGCATTTAGACCATGCTATTGCACAGAGACAGCTTATGGATTAAAAGGAAGTGAAACCAACCCCTTCCAGTTCAACATAGCTCAAATAGAGAATTATATTAATTAAAAGGGGTATTCCCAAAACTTAATAGTTTTTCCTGGCTTGATACATCTCTTCCCAATTTAGTAAATTTATACTTAAAAGAATCAAAATTAAGAACAAATCAAACACAACAAAAGTGTCCTATACCGAACCTGAAAAAAATAAACATAAACTCAGCATGCCTCACCTCCCTCAGAACAAAGACATGGTTTAGAACACATATAGGCTCCATATCATTCAGAACTGAACACAAGTTGGTCAACCTTTGCATTGCAGCTTCCAACCTGCCATCAGCACATGCTCAAGAATCAAGACATGCTGTATCATTGCAGATTATCCAAGAAAAACAGCACATATTATAATGCCATACATTTTTATAGCACTATTGTTTTCAGGATAACTCTCATGGCCGGGCAATGGAAAACCAACTGCTCCCCTGGGAGATTTTGATGTAGGAATTGAAACTCTGGATGTGTTATTCAAATAAAAAGCTGCCTGCTCTGGAAGAAGCTGAGATTTCCGAAAACAACAGCTTGTTAAACATTGGTAGACTTGAATATTTCCTTATCTGATATAGTAAATTACAAGTTTGAAATAAAAAACCTGAGTCTCTAAGGCACCAAATCCTCCTTCAGAATCAAGAATATTGATCAATCCCTCCAATCCTCCCATGATAGATTCAATAAGAGACTCAACATATAGGACTGCATCACGCCCAATTTTAGTTACCTGTTTACAGTAAAGTATAAAGTAAATTTCATGAAGTTTCCATTTTTTTTCTGATGAGAGGAAATGTGCGGCATGCATGATGGAGAGCAAGGTTGGGGCAAAAGCAGTAGTTGGGAGTCATCCTCTTTATAAAGCATGCAATCATGCCCTCAATAAGTATGGTTCAATGCTGAGTGTTATGGATTAAATGAAACAAAATCAAGTCATTCCCATTTCAATTTCTCTTAGCAAAAAATTTATCATTTACAGCCCCTCTCCCAAACCAAAAAAAGCAAGTTAATGGATCACCTCTTCCGGAACAATTGGAGAAGCACACTCTGGAAAGCTACTAGCAACACCAAGCCATGCACAGCAATGTTGAGGACGCCCTTCTGGTCCAAACATGGTATTCCGAAAGACCTACCATGGGCAAAGATGTATTGTTAGTTAAAGCAGGAGCCCATAAGAAAAAACAAAGCCAAAGAGGATAATAGTGGAAACAAAAAGCAACTAAGTGGGCCGCCTAAAAGTCCTATGTCCTATCTTCGGGGAGCCTATCCAGTCTGGCAATTCCCAGTTGAGTATTTTGAAGAGCCAGCCTTCACTTGAAATTAACCTGCAACACTAACAGAACTAGGTTCCTTATGGTGCTTTACTGTTCACAGTAAAGCACCTTAATATATTTTTTTAATTGTTTTATCACAAATCCAAGTCACAACTCAGTCACGTGACAAGCACGAGATCACGGGTTCAAGCGTTGGGAGACACACTGACAGAAGACTTGTCTAAAAAAATAAAACAGGGACAGGCGCGCATGTCTAGCCTGCTGAGCAGGCGTGGCCCAAGTGCTGGGCCTTTTATTTTATTTTTCTTTTGCCTTTTTTCTTTGGTTTTTTTTTTTGGACATTCCATAAAAAAAATTAATAGATTCACTTACTCTTCAATTTTGACGTGTTTCTTAAATAATATTATAAATTTTTATTTGAATTAAAAAAAATCAATTATTATGTGTTTGATATGAAAATAATAATATTAACAATAAATAATTTATGATAATTCAATTGAAATCGGTTGTTTATTATTAAAATGCTTACATAGATTTGGAACATGATTTTATTACATTTATGATTTTTTAAGCTTTCAGTCACACAAAACATAGACATACTATTTTGATATTTTTAAAAAACTTGCTTTAACAGTAATAATTTTTTTTAAAAATAGAAACAATGCTTTCAATTAAAAATATTGTGTTGGCTAAGATAAACAAGAGATACATTGATAGGAAAATTTATATTTATAAAAACATATTCAAAACAGATATGTTTTCAGGTTTAATGACATTGCCAAAGAATTTCCTGAGACCTAAAAATTATTTTTAGGTTTAAAAAAATTTAGGTCTCACTGCAACATAACATGGGCATACAAACTAGTTCTAAACTAAAATAGGTAGGAGCTTACTGCTGTAAGATGCTGGTGATAGAAATACAGCTTCTTTAGACTTCCATGCTTTGATAATTGAGATTCTAGTTCATCAACACATCTGCAATTGAAAGTGATTCGTATATGTTATCTGTATATTTCACAATATTCCATATGAACAAGGTAACCACCTGAATACAGTACAATAGAGCATGAAACATAGATGCTTTCTGGCGAAAAGAGAGAACCTATGCCTGTAGGCTTTCATAAAAACCTCAGAATTATGATTTCACCATACTATTTTCACATTTTTCTAAGCAGCCATCCTCTAACATTAATTATTGGTCTAGCACATGTTTCAAAGTTTAAAATGAAAACCAGACAGCATTAACTGGTATAATGTGCCCATGCTTCCATACCCAGGAAGAGCATTTAACATTTTAGCCCAAAGTTTAAGCTACTTGATGCAAAGGTCACTGCATAAATCCACACCAAACACGAACATGATCAAAGTGGATTTCTATGCCACCACAACAAATTTCACTCTCACAAACTGGTACATCTGGGAGTCATGGAGCACTATGCTAGAAACGAACTGTAATGAGAATAACTGTTTGTTTTAAGCTTTTTGAAATATTCCTTGAGCGCACATAAGTAATTTTTCAAATTCTATTACACTTACTCCAAGTAATTTCAATAAAATAAACAATACGCTCCTCATCTCAACTTTAAGGGCTTTTGCTTGAATCTGAATGAGATCAATTCACCATCAAATAATTCAGTTGATTTTTTAACTTTACAAATATAATTTTCTTAATTATAGTTTCTATAGTGTTAGATAATTGTATCACTCAAATCATAGTGTCGATCCCAAACTAATCACATTAGACCATGTGGATTGATTTCCTGAAGTTAGTCCAGTCATAGGCTAACTTTTCTGCAACCTAACAGTAGTACTAGTCATAACAGCGAACAAGAGTTGGAGAATACCTGGACCAATTGTATGCAGCATTTCCTTCTGACAGTAATCCTTCTTTTCCAGTGGATACAGTAGCTTTCTCCAGGTGTCTTATGTTTATGGATGATCTAGCAGATGTTACAATCATCAATATTGACAACCAATCTTTACGAAACTCCTGCTTAAAAAAGATATACCATGATATGGTTATTGATGCCCTTGTGAAGTAAACAACTCTTGAAAGATAATGAAAACAGTGGTGAAAGAAATGGCAACAAACAATTTTTTCAAGTAATTAACAGAAACCACAATAAGGAGGCATAAAAAAAATTAAGCATAAATGCAATACGACTGACTTCACCAATGCTTCTTTCAAGTCACAGTTAAAAGGACCAACAGAGATCATCACTCTGTAACTTTTCCTTCAAACAATATCTGCTGATTACCTTCTTTCAACAGACCCAATCATAAATGTCTTTTAGATATGAATGAGAAATCCTCATGTGATGAAGGTATCTAATTCTTAATATTATGCAACAAGCACTTCAAAAAACCACAGGGTTGTAAAATCTCATCATAGGCAGTGATACTTCCAAAGCCCCAATGACAATTCAAGTTCAGAAAACTTCAGCAGAACAAATCAAAAGCATGATTTCCACAGATTTCTTACAGATAAATCACATGTGATGGCGGAAATATTTTCACCCTGCAGTTTTGGTATGTTTTCCAAATGCTTAACAATCTGCTGGAAAAGCCCTTTTAAGCTAGCATCAAGGTCAAGAGCCACCATTCCTGGAGTTCCCAGCAAAAACCGGATTCTACCAGCACATGAAGACAGGTATGATAATGCATAGCCTCTGATAGCTGCATTGGATATGAAAATGTTTAAAGACTTGTTTGTCCATGCTTGAGGCCTATGGAGTTAGATAAATGCATGCTAAATAACTAGTTGCTGCACTATTTCAGGTAATATGAACAAGATGACAAATGCCTCGGGGTTAGATAAAATCAAGTTTCCATAAAATTAACACTTTCCCAGCACTATAATAACTGTTCTTCATTCCATGATATTGCAAATTGGAACAAAAAATATAGTGATTTTTCTATTTTTTATATAGAAATGGTGAGTAGCAACTGCAACAATCAACGAAATAAATGCAGATGGATTAGCAACAATAAGAAAACATAAGATAACAACACCAGTCTAAAGCCATGATAGAGCCTCGAATTGAAAACCTAACCCAGTTAGTAAAAAGCTCCATGTGCTATCTTAGAGATTTATCAAACTGCATAATCAATGTTAAGCATGTCCTTCACATATAAGACCATTTCTATTTGTCACGACAAAATAGCTTGTACGATCATTTATATCACTCGTCCTCATGAAGAAAGAGGAAAAATCAGTGCATAGATATGTTTAATAAGCAACCCAAATTCTAGGAAAACCTCAGTGGAAAATAGCCTTTGAATTGACTTAGTAATTCATCTGTATATTATACTAGGTAAGCACATTTCTGACTAACTGGGGGAATTGTTAAAGAAAGACCATTGGCCAGAAATTAGAGGGTTGGGGTGGGGGTGGGGGGGTGTTGGTCCATAAGGGGTCATGGATTTGAACTCAGTAGGAGGCAATGGAAAATGATTGCTTCTTTACTCAAATAATGAGAAATAACCAAAACGCTTTTCACCATTTAGCACATTAAGTGCACTATCAACATAAATTATATGATTTATGAAAAACAAAATACATCAAACCCTGTATAACCTGCAATATACTTCCGCACAAGACAGCATAGATGATCCATTCCATCAAGTAAAAAGCCAATAGTAGGATCATTTGGATCCTGCCACCAAAAATAACACCAATTTAAGCTAAAAACCATAGTCAACTTATATGAAATTATAGTGACACGATTTAAGTGAATAAGAAAGAACTTAACGTACTATGTCAACTGGTACTGCTCGAGAAGCTTTAGATTTTGATGATGCAATTCCTACATGTTGGAAATACCAGATAACCTCAGACTGTGCCAAAGCCAGGGCAGAGAATACCATCTGTAGGAAACACCATACCATTAGAGAATGATTGTTCCAAGAAGAATTTGTGGGTAAAAATCCACATTTAGTACTGTGGCAAGTAAAAAATATTCAGAGAGAAGTCAGATCGCTCCACCCACCTGACCCCACTTCACTGTTTTCAATTTCTATTAGCCTAGAAATAAATTTCAATTAATATCAATCAGCTATATAATTTTTTATTATTATTTTTTGGCAAAAACTTGAGGGTTCAAACTCTTTCTACAGGTGTGTGTGCAAGCACATGCCTACATGTGAAAACATGAAGCAAACTACTGCATTTATATTGAGACTGAACAGAAGGATTCCTAACATAGCAGATTTGGTCAACCATGTGCTTAAATATTAGTCTTTGAGAACTTTGAATATAAGCAAAATGAAAGGATAACAAAAGGAAAGGTACTATCACTTTAAATACCTGGATGTTTGGTGCCAATAAACTTGGCTGGTCAGTAAAAAACAGTACCATTCTTCCAATTTCCTGTTTTAATAATATTCTCCTCTCATGGTGAATGGCATCACAAGATAGAAGTGCTTGCTCGTGGACTTCACTGCAACATTTACAACATATCCAAATCACATTAGATGCTGAAACACTAGGTATGCTGGTTGTTCTTTATGTTTTCATCAGAATAATAATATAAAAAAGAAAGAAATTAAAGGTAACTGGCAAATATTAGTGGCATACTTGAAGAAATTTTAACATTAATAAGCAAACAAGAGATCATGCCCTTTTTTCATTAACCATGCACCAAGAAAAATCCCAGCCATATAAACATGTAGCACCATTAACATAAATTATCAAAAATATTTTTAAGTACAGAGGTTGATCATTTCTTCCATCACATTTTCAGGATTCTTCAACATTTCTATTTTGCTAGATTCACAGCTTAATCATTTTTGTAACCAGGCCAACGATGGCTTCCCCATACGACATGCTTTCTGATGATAGAACTATGGCCAAAAAAGATGACTTTCTATTTTCCCTCCCTTCTGTTTATCTACAAACTTTGGTAACTTCCTCAGAATGTGACAAGCAAATAGCTTCCAGTTCTCCAGATAAATGCCTAGTAATTTCACCAGTAAAGTAATAGGCATATAAAAGATTGAGCATATATCCAATCTTTTAAGGTTAATAATAGTAATTTCAGAAACCAGGTGAAGAAAAATATGAGACAAATTATTGATAGAAAAACCATAGGAGGGAGGCAGCAAAGGTTTCATTCCTTCCATCAATACTATCAAATCAAAACTAAGTTTTTTACCTTATCATTTTTTCAACCTGCTTTGCCACACTGTACTCGAGATCTGCCTCTTTTTGCTTAGTGCGCCCAGATTTGGCCATCTTCTTCGACTCTAATATTTGAGGCAAAACATATAACTGATAATCCTCGTGCAATAGTACATACTGCATGTTCAAGATTTTGATAAAAATCAGCCATTGTAACCAGAGAACACCGTCTGGACAATTGACAGTGCTACTCACCTCATCCCTGAATACTGCAAGTATCAAATTTTCCTTCAGTACAACCTGAGAACCATTTTAAAAATTAAGGAAACATGTGGAAAAGAAGCATCAGCAGACAAATGTACAAAGCATCCAGATAATTCCTGATAAACCCTAATGGAAAATAAAGAGACACAATATATGTATTTGAATGTGTTAGGGAAAAGAAATTAGCAATAGAGAGAGAAGTACTTGAACCAAAAAAGGGAAGTATTTGACCAAAAGGGAAAAAAACTGCTCATATTATCAGCTTAGCAGATAAATATTACCAAATATCTCATAAGAAATAAAATTAAAAAACAAGGTGCAGTGAAATCAGCAAAATGAATTAGAGAGAATTTACCACAATACAACTCACCACCAATTACTTCAAACCCACGGGGTATGCTTTACCATATAAACAAGCCAGAAAGGCACTCTATATTAATATTTATCAACTACATAGAATGAAATCAGTATTGATTCATTTCTCGAACAATTCTCATTAGATGATAACTAGCTTTCCAAAAACTTTGAAAGTACAAGGACTCAGTTAATCCATAATTAACTTTTCATATGCTTCATTACAATCAATCATCAGAAAATGTTTTACTTCTAAACCAGGTTCACATGTCATAAATGTGGGACCAAGGCAACATCCACAAAAATGGAACTTTAAAAGAAAGTATGATCTCTTTCATGAGAAGGTAATATTGATACACATAAGAAATATACCATGTGGTCAACTGCACTTGAAAGATATGGGCTTGTAAGAAGTTGGGCTGTTAATAATGAGAAACATTTTGTAAAATATAGTTGAACTTATCTTGTTGAAATTATCATTCACACAGTATGTTCAGTATTCGAGTATCTAAAAACATGCTTCTTCCTTGCAGCATGTATCTGATATTTTATGAAAGCATTGTTGAATCACAAGAATGGGCTGACCATTAATCAGGCAAGGCATACCAGAGCAATATCAATGCTAGTGACACGAAGCAGCTCATTGGGACAAACAAGATATCCAAGTAACACCCATTCCCTGTAAGAAGTAACATTTGCTAGGTCTTGGGCTCTCTGAAATGTGAAAATGACATAACAACAACCGTTGAAATTAGCAGAAAGGTCCAAAAGCTAGCATCAACAAAGTTTAGCAGTAACTACTTTTGGCTATTTAGAACTTTAAAGAAAATTTAAGTTTAGCATTAACCCAAATGTCAAGATCTTTCAAAAGAACAGTGTACCATAGGATGAGCAGAATTTGTTAGTATATCTGGATACCGAGGGTGATATGGACTTAGGAATCCCTCATTTCTGAGTTTCCTTGTATCTGTAGATAGGAAAATGATAGGGCCTACAGCCTCTAAAACCTGGAGATAAATAATGAAAGTTAAGCTCCAAAATACTTAGCAATCAAACCAAAAGCAAACACAAGTATGATTTCCTCATTTCTGAGTTTCCTTGTATCTGTAGATAGGAAAACGATAGGGCCTACAGCCTCTAAAACCTGGAGATAAATAATGAAAGTTAAGCTCCAAAATACTTGAGCAATCAAACCAAAAGCAAACACAAGTATGATTTCCAAATTTGTTAACATTCAAACTCTTGTGTGATTTATGTAACAAGGACTACTTATTGCAGCTTCATTTTCATGACAGCATAACCATGATAAACACACTACGATGTGAGCATCACATAACCAAATTTAGGGAAAGGTAAAGCTAATGACCAACAATCTTTCTTTCCTTCAGATGGGGAGCTTGACATATATGGCCATTACAGATGTCTTAAATTCTATAATTCAATTGCCTCTTCTTTTTTCTTTTTTTTTATTCAAAGACAATTTGTAAGCTTATGATTGATAGAAGAAGAAAAGAACGAGGAAGAGATCTCCTCACCATCCTGATACTAGCAGGCTATATGATAAATTTTAAAAGCTTATGGTCCAACCCCCTGTTGTTACAGAAGAATCACCCCACTATGAAGATTAGAGAGAAAAACAAGTGATGAAGGCTAGATACCAATATCTTACAACATGTAACTCCAAAAGAAAAAAGATGGACAAACACACAAATAGAGATATGATCATCAATATTTCTATCAATTTTTCAATGGAAAAGAAACAAAAATGACCTCTCCAATACGTGGACTGACAAAATTTAGATCTTCTTGTAACCCTTTCAATGGTGGATCATAAGAATCTATAAATTGAACCAACCTGCAATACAAAAGGAGAGAGATATCAAAAATGCATAATGTGTATGAGATACAATGCAGTGCCTTCAACATAAACTAAAGCAACATACTAAAAATACTACAAAAGATCAATATCCAAGCATGAACACATAAAAAAGGAATGTTTTACCACTCAAGAATAATGTTGCATGAGCCTGTCAATTAAAAAATTTAGCCAATAATATGTAGAGGAGCCTAACTACTCTTGTTCTAGTTAGTGGGGAACACCAGGCATTGAGAATTTGTAAAATCAGTGAAATACATATTTCTTTATTCTTCAGTTTATTTCACTTATGTTTGCCCTCACAGCAGTCGCCACCCCCCACCCCCCAAATTCCCTCAGGTTTGTGACTGTGGTTACTAGTATCTATAGTTACCTCATTTCTACGCCTACCTATAAGAACAGCCAAAATAGATTTTCAAAGATAGATAATAAAGAGAAGATTCAATTAGAAAGGACAATTACATGCCCTGTAATCCATAGAGTAACCAAGTGTTTTTCAAGCCTTCCCCGCTGTCCTTGATTTCTAGACAGTCATGCATTTTAAATTTTAGAATATAAAGGAAAAGCACCTTAAATAAGGAGCAGTAAACCATTTGTCATTACTTTAATGTGCTAGTGGTGGCTCGGCAAAAAAAGTCTAAGACAAAGAGCTAGAGATGCCAATTACAAAAGGTATATTTATGAGGAGCAAGCAGAGACAAAAAATAAAATCTCTAGAAATGCAGCTCAAACTCAATCCGGAACCACTTTAAATCATCTTTGCAGCCTTGTTAATACTAAAACTGATTCAGTAGGTCGATTGAACTCATTACTTTCAGATTCATGGGTAGCTTCAGAATTCAAGATTCACGGTAAAGATTGCTAGCCTTGAGTTCCTTCCTATTAATAGAATGACCAGGTTGTCTTGTTGACCTCAAACATCTTAAGCAGAGCCAAGAGTGATTATACTAGCAAAACGTATATATTATATTCCCTACACAAGCAGAATCCTAATTCCATCAAAACCAGACATTTTGAGCTTTGCATAGATAACCTTATCACATTTATTTACACATGAACTATAAATTTACTATAAGTGAAAAAATAACATCATTACAAAACTGAAGAATTTAATTTGCCTGCCATTGAATTTCTTTGCAAATAGAAAACCATAAAGATAATGATCATTGTACTTTTAACCTTTAAGAACTGGACCAAGTTGTTAAACCCATTCACTAATCAAGATTATCAAATTTCTTTTACAGTTCTAGCATAAAAAGCAAGAAGACATCCACATTTCCATTCCCGTTCAAGCACAGATATCCACAGCATGCTTAGACAGAAGTCAAATTTTTCATTCTGTGATGAAATCCTCGTTCAGGAAATTGCATATTGAGAAACAGAAAAGGAAAGCCAGAACTATAAATTCATTATTGTTTATCAGTGACTGATAAAATTGTGTTGCTACCCATCAGGCCCAGGGCCCAGGACATATAAAGATAACCGCACTACTCAAATGTATTCCATACCGATGATAGAAATCACAGTCTCTGTCATTTCTTGACATGGCATGCAGAAGGTTGTACATTTGCAACATCATTTTCCTTGGTATCTGTATGAGGCATCAAACTTCAATGGTGTCAACAAGATAAGAAGCCTGCTTATGCGCATCATATTAAATAAAAGGATACAAAGCCCACTTTACCTTCTCAGATAAAAGATTAACACGGACAAAGGAACAAAAGAGATCCATAAATGCATGCAGTATAAGCGAGTTCTGATGAGGCTGCAAAATACTGCACCAAGTTATCAGAGATACCATAAACAAATCAAGCCACTATGTTTCTCTTCTTCTAAATGAATTGGAGGAAAACAAGGAAAGGATCAATTTAACATCATCCAATCATCCAGTGCATGATACATACATATTAACAGGCCAAAGTTCTATGGATCCTGCAGCTATCGAGGTTGATTGATTGTACTTCGTATCAAACTGAATACATTTTGCATGATGAAGGAGAAGATTTTGATACTCACCAACAAGGTAATAACAGTACTACTTAAATCCAATATGAGTCGCAGAGCTTGTTCTCGGAATGCCATCAGATCAAGAAGTAACTGGCCACACAAAAGCAAACAATTACCAAGTAACCATAAATCTTTATTTACAAACTCTAATGATCAGAAAGTAAGCAATTTCTTAACGTTAATTATAAACAATCCTTTTAATCAAAATATTGTGTAACAAACATAATAACTACCATAAGCCATTCCCAACATGTACCCTTGAAACTAACAACAGCTAAGGAAGAATAAGAAAAGATGACACAATCAAACCTCACAAACATATCCAATAATATGGTAACTAAAAAAATTGCAGCGCTGATCACTTAGATTCTAAGATAATCTAAAGAAGAGCACGGTTTTCATCTCCCTTTTGAGTGGTAAGTGATAGATATCTGGGTTCTTTTTCACTATTAAATTTATCCTAATTTTATGACTACTGTTCTCTCATTTTCTGTCTTTGTTACTGCAGAAGTACTGAAGTGGGCAAACATTTTGCCACACAAAAACAATTTCTATTTTCTATCAGTGATTGTCAGTCACACCCATATCCGACCTGTCCCATCTCACAGCATGTACTTGGCAGGACTTCCGGTCCCCATTTTGCTTCATTGACCTTTCTCCTTTCCATCATGTTATCATCTGCTCCTACTTGGTATCACGGTTGTTAAAATCTTACGGTTCACAATTCGAATCTTACAATTCATCTCAATTCACATACAATACGATGCATCTCACAAAGAAAACAAGTGCAAATCATGGGGTGAGTAGGGTGAATCTCGTATGTACATAAATCTTGCGATTCAGTCGCGATTTGATTCGATTTTACAAGTCAACTCAAATAGAAAATGAAAGTAAAATACATGATTTCAAAAGAGATGATAAGAATAGGAAGGTTTAGTCTAGAAGTCATGGATGACAGCAATGTATAAGCAATTTTCTTTGATAAATATTTCTACTTGAAAACTGAAACAAGGAATAAATTAATTTTCACAAAAAAAGAAAAGGGTGAAAGAAAGCAAGAGTGCCAAAGACAACAAGCATGACAAAGGTTATATTGAAATTGGGAAAGATTATAACTTTTTATTAAACTAGGAAATCTAGTGGTGTAACTAGTTAGAATGTTGCTTAAGATGTATTATAAGATGAGTCATTAGAATGATCAAGTTCCAATGAACAATATGTTGAATTTTGAGACTTGGGTCATTTAATGACTAAGAACTATTAGATGAATTGATGCACATTTTGTTCAGTAAATGTTCATTTTTCCTTTATTTTAGAAATATTTGGTGTGTTAATTATCTTTCATAGTGTTATTTTCATTTCTTAATCAATATTACTATTCACGATTCAATATGATTTACGGTACCATAATTAGGCTTTCCAATTCATGAGTCAAATCTTGATTTGACAACGATGCTTAGTATAATGATTAGTTAGAGAATATTCATTTGTCAAACCTTTGAATACATGATAATGTTCAAACAAATATACATGCAAGGGTATTTAGTCTTTTAACTAGTGTCAGCAACCAATGCCAAAGTCAATGTTGATCAATCCAATGATCAATAGTGGAATAATACTTGCAGAGAAATCAGGACCACCTAAAGTGCAATTGAGGGCCAACATTTGTCTATCGCCAACATTTTTATGGATGGCTGCTTTCTCAATCGCTTGCTTCTCAAGGAAAGCTTAGAAATTAGGAGCACGCAAGAGTTCTTGCATAACACTAGGAAATATGTGACCTTAAGCTTATTACCATTCTTTAAGTGACAAGAGGTAATTAGTTATGAGTTTATTTATCATATACCTTCCTCTAGCAAATACAATCTCTTATGTTCTCAAGAGGTGATAATGATTTGAAAAATGATGAAAGAGGGAACTTTCTTAGTATATAGGTGTAAAAAATTTATTCAGCAAAAATATTAGACATCATAACAGTTAAGTATTTTTACAATTTTCATAATCCCATTCTACCAACAAACCTCAATAAAACTAGACTAGGTTAATAAGATCATTTCTTTGAGATATTTATATTTAGGCTGAGATAGTTAGCACTTAAAACGCAACAAAGCTGTAGTTGAGCAATTAAGAGCTTCCTCCTAAAGTTGCCTCCCTTGTATCAACCTTTTAGGATATTAAGTTTTACATAGATACAGAGAAGGAAAATTATATGGTTCAGATTTAAGCCTGACCAACCACCAATTGCACAAGTATGTATCTTGAAATATATATTATATATCAATAATTCAATTCCCCATAAGATCCCTTCCTCCCCTTCCCAGTGATTATCTTCCAGGTTCAGACCAAAAAATAATTGAAGTTAACCTCGTCATTACTTCATATTGGTTTGCATGCAATGTTAGATGACTTAACCAACAGTAGTACTACATTTTTCCTCAAGTGATCATTTCCACAGTATACAGCAAATTATTGATGGTAAATCAGTCTTTAAAATACATCAACTGTGTCCCGTTGTCCACAGGTGAAAACAAAAGGCTTCAAATTTCCTACTAGGGGCATTATATTAACATAAATATAGTTTTAAGGTTTTACCTCAATTGAACTGCACTTCATTATGAAATCATGTATCATTATACTAGAGTATATCAGAAATTCTTGGGCCTAATACAGAACAGAATTTAACTGAATAAGCACCATCAAATTAGCTCCATACACTAGCAACTCAGCAAGGTTCTCACTTTTAGATGGCAAGCATGATAAATCTGCTACAGCAGAGCCATGCTAGCTGATATATCTCTCATCACTTGGTTGCCTGGTCTGTTGAGATTTTATGAAATCAAACCCAGTTACGATGCTACGAAAAGATTCAAGAGGTCGAGCTACAGTACTACTTGGGCTCCAGCCAAAAGTCAAACTGGGCTCAACTTACTGGTAATTTGTACCGAGGCAAGACCGAGCAACTAAGTGGCAGAAACCGTAGTTCCTAATTAGTAATTACCCTGAGTTTGAATCTTATAAGACTTCTTGTATGATACACAACCTGATGAGTTCTAGGACCAGATTATAAATTTGGTTGTCAGCACCTATTGGAATAGACTTTTAATTATTAAAACATAAACATGTTCCTTCCAGCATGTTCTCCCTTTAGCAATCATGATTCTTAAGAAAAGCACTTGAATACTCAGTCATTGAGACAAAAGCTATTCTTTATAGAGTTGAATGCTTTCATACATTAACCAACACATGTTTAACTATGACAGAGGCCTAGTCCTAAATCTCCTAAAGTAATCACTAAAAGTAATGATCATCTGAGATCTTGAGCATGGTACATGCACATGATAGAAAAAGGTTCACAGAAAACCAACTCGATACCTGAACCCAAGGCTCTAAACTCTGCAAATGAACTTCTGCACCATCATTCAAAGCATCCAAAGCAACCTTGTCAACCTGCATCAGTTGTCCACAAGTTAAAGAACTAAACTATTGGCCAACAAGACAAAACAACATTTCTTCTAACAGAATACAGAAATTCTTACCCTTTCAAGCTGCAATTTACTGAAATGCTCCGGAAACTTTTTAGAAAGCAATAAGCAAATCCTCGGATAATTCGGGAACACGCCGGCTTTCCAAAACGATTCTGAAAACAAGTGACCAACTGGATCCGGGAAATCCAAAATTTGATTCAATCTATACATTTTCGCCATAAGACCTTCAGCTACTTCAGTAAGTTGAACTACCCATTGCAAATTCAAACCCTTATGAGATCCACCACCCGAACTCTGAACTTGTCCATCCGAACCTACCTTATTCCTAGACAACCTCGATGCAATTGGCGAACTCAAATCAGGACCCAAATACTCAGTCCATCTCGATGGACCCTCCCATTCCCTCGATCTTACACCAGTGGGTGAAAGAGCTGCATCGTGTGTTGAATAATGTTGCCGCGACTTTGCCATTAATTAATTAACTATATCAACTCCACCACAAATCCCTGCAGGTTAGGATTAAAACCCCATCAATAAACATCTAAAACAGTAATGAATTCTGCCCATTTTTTCCTATCAGGTTTTAGCTTCCAAATTACAAAATTATCCATTTTTTTATTTAAAAATTTTGAATATTAATGTACTCACCAATCACCATTTAATACCCAGTATAAAAATAAAATCTTTTAAGGTATTCTTCGCTTTTTAAAACAGAAATTAAATAAAGAGTAAATAGATATACAAATTATTACTCCTATATCACAAGCAACCAAACCTGACCTGACCTACCCAAAATTAGTAACAGCATTAAATATCGTAAAAAAAAAAAAAAAAGTTTAGTTTGGTATCCGAGAACTACAAAATTAAAAGAACAAAAAACTCATTTACAAAGAGAAAAAACAGAAATGGATGCTCCTATTTTACTTCTCTATCTGTTTTAACCTTCCATGCTACGCAATTACGCTTTTTTTTTTTTCCTTCAAAATTTTAATTCAGTAGAGAAATAAAATCCACTAGAGAGCATTTTTCACTCTTTTTTTAATACAAACCAAACATGACCTCTCCAAAATTAATAATACCAGCAATTCCCAAAAACCGTTATATTAACAGCAAAATAAATAAAGAACAGATTTTACATTTTCTCTTACCAACTTAGATTTTGAAAAAAAATATAAAAAGAAAGAACGAATGTGTAAGCAATCTAAGCAACCAAACAAAGCACAAACACACTAAACAAAACAGCAAAATGCAGCCAGGAATCAAAATTAGTGCAAAATCAGTAACTTCGCAAACTCTTTTAGGTTTCAATAAGCAAAAAATGATGAAAAACAAGCTAGAAATTTCGAAATGCAAACCACAGCTATCATCTCTAAGAATTGGAGCAGAGTCTTTAGAGGAGGAGGAGAGAGAAAGGCTTACAGGAATGGAAAACTAGAGAGTGGAGTTAATAATGGCGTAAGCTTCAGATCTGAGTCTTTTGAAGAGGAATAGGAGAGGGTTTTAGAGAGAGAGCTGGGGGTAGGAGGAGGAGGAGGAGGAGGAGGAGAGCTGAGTGATTGTGTTTTTTATTTAATGGAGAAAGAAAATTGGAAAGCGGATTTACTATTATTATTGTTATTATTATAAATTAATGACATGTAAATGACAATTTAATTAGTTATTAAGAAAAATAAAATAGCCAGACAGATGGTCCATTTTATTTTATTTTTCTTCGGTTTTCTGATGAGGAGACGCTTTTGAGATGGTGGGATGCACGTATATAATAAAAGTACAGCAGCATGATTGGTGGAGTGTAGAGAAGATTACCGTTCCTTGTTATATATTTCAAAGGTGTTAAAGCTGGTCTGAGAAATTAAAGATTTACTACTTTTTATTTTTATGTTTTAAAAATATTTTTAAAAAAATTAAATTTTTTTTAATTTTTTATTTTAAATTAATATTTTTTTAGTATTTTTATATCATTTTGATACATTGGTATCAAAAATAATTTTTTTTTAAATATATTATTTTAATATATTTTGAATTGAAAAAACACTTTGAAAAAATATCATTTTAATACATTTCAGCACGAAAAGCACTTTAAAAAACAACCGCAACCACACTCCTAAATAAATATAAAAATTTTAATTATATCATATTAACATATACGAGTTTTAACTAATTTAATTAATCGGATCAAATCTAATAAGATTAGTAATTAAAAATAATAAAAAAATATTATTTTATAAAAATAGTTACATGGTGATTTATAAATTAACACGATATTTTAATAATCCGAAATATTTTTCAAATTAGTTTCTAGATCTGTGTCTGAAATGGAGTGGGTGATCGAAAAATATTTATAGTGTGGATATGGTCTTGCGCTTGCTTGATTCTTAAAGTTGAGTTTGTTTAGTGTCTTTGCCATGAAAAGAAAAAAAAATACCTAGTTAAAATAACAGAGATAAAAATATAAAAATAATTTTATTTTAAAATAATTTTATCTTTTCAAAATTAAATGAATTTTTTTCATCTTTTTTTGTTACATGTATCATTTTTTTATCTCATGTTTTGATATATCAATTTTTTGTATGTTTAGTGCTAACTACATGTTTGATATAATGTAAAATACATTGCAATATTAATTAAAAAAAACTATTTTATGCTTTTGAAAGTGTATCTATTTTATAATCCTCAGAAAATAATGGAATTTAGATGGTCAACTTATAAATATTTATAATATCTACAAACAATTACCTCAACTTAATATATCTAACCTACTCATATTTATAATTTATAAAATATTAAAAGTTTAGTTGAATATAATTATGAGTATTGACCCGACAAAACCCAACATGACCCCTAAACACCCCTAATCATATCTTAATTAATCTAATCCAAAATAAATGTTAATCATACGGTGAATTGGTCCATATTTTTAAGCTGGTTACAAGGTCCTATGAGCTTCCTTTTAAGGTAGCCCATTTAAATGATAGTGGTCACGACTGATGATATAAAGTTCCAAATTAATAAACTTAAGGTTTTCAAAATGAAATTTGATAGGTTAGGGCTTCAGTCAATGTCCACAGTAACGGTGCCGAAAGTAAATAAAAAAAATAAAAAAATATGTGAGAAATTGCATTATTTTTTTCGTATTATCATCCCATTGATTAAGTTAGACATATTATCAAGCTGCTGTTATTTGATAGACTTGTTAATTAACAGCATAACCAACTTAATAAATAAATAAATTAACCCCTGATATTTACCAACTATCAAGATTTGTTTTCCTTCACATCTATAATATTCTAAAATTAACTCTGAAAAAACTGTGGGGTTGTAGATATCATTTAAAAAAAATATTCAACGGTAATTTATCGAATCAACCCGTGATTTGTCAAGTCAATTATTGTTAAAAAAAAATATTTTTGTCAATAATTTATACCTATTAATTTTAAAAGAATTATATCTTGCAACTTGAACTTTGTTACAAGAGTATCGATTTACATTCTAAATTATTTTATAGTTTAATCTATTTTATATTTATTTAGTATCTAAATTATAACTTTTTAAAAGTTGATAGACAAATATAATTTTAACTAAATTATAGAATATTAGAAGTAATTTCATTGTTTTTTTTATTAAAATCATGTCGTTTTGCTTTTTTTTTAAAATCTCCTTAATGTTGACTCAACTAGTTTTGGTTATATCACTAAAAAATTAATAAAATCAACCAGATTTAACTAAAAACTTAGCTTGAGTTACCATCTAGATTTCTCTAGTCAACTCGCTCTATAATTTTAAACAAGCTATCTGCTACAATCGTGTATGTGCGGGCATAAGAACCGGCGATGATTTTACTGGACGGTTGACTTCTTCACGATGGTGGCTGGGGATTGGAGGGATTCAAGTGCTGGGCGTACAATGGAAGAATTCAGTAAGATTTGGATGAGGAGAGCATACTTGACTTAGACATTAAGCCAGCATGATTGGATTTATAGTGCTTGGAAACGGAGGAGTGTAGTTGAGGAGTAATATGTAAGAGATAGATAGATAGTGTGTGTATGTATCCATCCACCTCTTAATTCTCTACATCTGGCCTCCATGTTACCAACCCATCAAATTCATTTCCCACTTTCCTTTTTAGCCGTCAGCGTTGAAACTTGAAACTGTTTGGTGTTTAGTTAGCTCGGACATAAAGAAAACGAACTAGAACAAATTTAGTAGTTAAAGAGTTGTTAGTACAAAACATGACAGCATAAACCAACAAATATAATATTATAATCCTCCTAGCTGTTTAAAGACAAAAACATACTTATCTAAGTTTGGTTTGTGTTCTAAAACTAGGATTGAGTGAATTTTAATTTTTTTATTTAAAATTATTTTTAATATATTTTTATATCATTTTGATGTGTTGATATTAAGAATAATTTTTTTAAAAAAAAATTATTCTTATATATTTATATATAAATAAAATTAAAAATAATTATTACCAAAGCAATGTTTGGAAGTGTGGTTGTGGTTACTTTTCGTGTCGAAATGCATCAAAATGATTTTTTTTATTTTTAAAAAATTATTTTTGAGATCAGCGCATCAAAACGATCCAAAATATATAAAATATTTAATTTTTAACAAAAAAACATTTTTATAAAATACAATTTGCATTTCGTTTCCAAACAATTATTAATTACCTTTAATGATAACATGAGCTTCAATTAACTTATTTAGAGAAATAATAATAATAAGACATCAAAGCCATATCGAAAGACACGTGCGACACCGTAAAAAAAATATCAACAAATAAACTAAATGACAAAAAAATAATCACCATTAAAGTTAGAAGAGAGCCACATATGCTGCTTTCAAGATATGGCTCACTTGCTTGTGCGTGTGCAACACACGCGGACCAATTTCCCTTATTTCCATTTCTTTCCTTTCAGTTCACTCCTTAACGGTTATATAATTCTTTGGGTTCAATCTCTGGAATTGAATTAAAAGGAGGAAGGTAAAAAGGAAACGAGAGAAAGGGAAAAAAATACAATTCCTCTCTCACAAAAAGTACCCATCTCCCACAACTCCATCCTGCTACTCTCCAGCTCAACAAACTACTCTTCAGCGAGCTGGCACAAACCCTAAGGAGAGTTACCACTTCCAACTTTCCAAGTATAGTTATAAAACCCATCTTGAGATCAACTTGGAAGGTGCTCAATTATTTTTTCAAGTCAACGAGTTAAAGATCATGTTTTAATTGGATTAAGCTCCGATCATCGGATCACCGGGTTCACCCGGGTTTTTAACCAGCTTAACTGGGTTTTTTTTTATTATTACAATTATTGTTTATTATTATTTCACTCTCTGTATAAATACCTTAGATTATCAGAAAAATAAATTAAGAAAAATATTTAGATCATTCAGCTCATTGAAGAACATGAGTTCACAGTTCACACATAACCCACAAGTCTTTACTTTCTTTCTCTTCCTTCCATACTATTTCTCTCCTACAATTTTAATAATTTAAATATAGGAGAGCCTCTATTCCAATAATTACTCACTTTGCAAGGAATATTGAGCTTAAAAACAAAAGGCCACTTTCAAGCCCATATATTTAAGTCCAAGATGCGGTCCTGAAAAACCTAAATTCAATATAAAATTTTCACCACTCCATCAGAATCCTCTCTCCCTGGAGTTACCCTATCCACCATGGTTCTTGGAAACAAACAAGAATATGCATAAGGGTAAAGTAT